>Ga0129353_1404949_pt1 | contig 14151 bp, 14 predicted proteins | sample CPBNA2_4_FD_105431 | JGI IMG/M metagenome (GOLD analysis project Ga0129353, IMG submission 105431) | Freshwater to marine salinity gradient microbial communities from Chesapeake Bay, USA - CPBay_Sum_27_0.2_RNA2 (Metagenome Metatranscriptome) | ecosystem: Environmental > Aquatic > Marine >...
TATGCGTTCAAAGATGTCATTGAAGTATTCTGCTAACACGGCGATCTGCCACTCACCAAAGACCACCAAGGACAAAACCATGACCGCTAGCTTTGGAATGAAGCTCAAGGTCATTTCTTGAATAGACGTTGCTGCTTGTAAGATGCCCACCATCAAACCCGAGATGAGCGCAGAAGCAAGAATGGGCGCTGCGACCAAGATAGTTACCTTCAAGGAATCCAGGGCAATGTCCATGACTAAGGAAGTATCCATATTGACTCCTAAGTCATGTAAGTGGCGACGAGGGAACCGGTCACCAGCCCCCATCCGTCTACCAGCACAAACAGTAGTAACTTGAAAGGCATCGAAATCATCATCGGCGACAACATCATCATGCCCATGGACATCAGCACGCTAGCAACCACTAGGTCGATGATGATGAAGGGGATGTAAATCAAGAAGCCAATGGTGAAAGCGGTTTTCAACTCGGAGGTAATGAAGGCGGGCACCAGTACCGTCAGTGGTACGTCGGCAACGTCATCCACCGGACCCGTTTCAGACATCTCCATAAACAGCATCATGTCTTTTTCCCGGGTTTGACCCAGCATGAATTGCTGCAAGGGAATCTTTGCCCGATCCAATCCTTCTTGGAACGTGATCTCGTTGTTCTGCACAGGCTCCAGTGCGTCATCGTAAATGGCCTGCAGAATCGGATTCATGATGAATAAGGTCAAAAACAGCGCAATACCAATCAGAACCTGATTGGGTGGCGTTTGGGCAGTACCCATGGCCTGGCGTAAGAGAGACAACACGATAATGATGCGAGTAAACGAGGTCATCAAAATCAAAATGGATGGAAGCAGTCCCAAAAGGGTCATCACAATAATCAGCTGCAGAGACAGGCTGTACTCGGTGCCGCCGTCGTTACCTTCGAGAATTCTCAGCGCAGGAATACCTTCGGCGTAGGACAACTGAGGCAATAAGGCGCTGGCAAGCAAAACGGCAAGCCCAAATGACCCCGGCCCCCAAAGGAGCTTCGCCATTCTCACCCGCACATTCGTGTATATTTGGTTCATATTTTCTCGTTGGTCACAGGCTGCTCGTGTTTTATTGCACCGCGCCTAGGTGTTCATTTCGTTCTAGGAAGCAAAGAATGTGCCATCTTTATTAGCCATATAAATCAATTAGTTATGCGCACGTGGCGGGATTTTGCCGGCTGAGATGCCGCAGCACCGCTCCGTCGTCGGGAATTTGACAGGGCTTTGGCCCTCACCCGAGGCTGAAGATCTGTATATCATTAAATAACAAGACCTTTGAGATTCAGAATGCCCAACCCCTGCAGCTGGAACCCATACCTAGCCCTTAAAAATGCGGCAATCTTTTGCCTGATTTGTGGTTTGCTGAGCCTCTCTACCGCGGCCAGTGGCGAATCCGCCGATGAAGCCCCTATTGGCTTGGGTGACCCCGCCCAAGTGGCAACCCCTGAAAACGGCCTAACCGCCAGGGAAGAAGACTCCCTCGACGAGGATCCCATCGTTGTCGAATTAGACATTCCGCCGGAGTTGGCGGCTTTTTTGGACGAGCAAGAGGCCACTGCTCCGGGGCTTCCCCCACCAAACGAGCTTGAGATAAACGATGCCTCAAGCCCCTCGAATTCGGGCTTAGAGACGCCGGCGCCTGATGGCAGCGCCGGTATGGATGTTGAAGCCGAAGCCTCTTTACTGACAAACGGTGAGCCGACACCCCAAGATGCCGCCCCCTCCATTCCCTTAAACGACCCGGTACAAGACCCGCTAGAAAACCTGCCCTATCGAGGCTGCTTTGCCCAAGCGGCGAAAACCCATGAGGTCGAAGAGTTTCTTTTAATCGGCATCGCCATTGTTGAAAGCAGCTTGGATCCAGATGCGGTTTCCAGCTCGGACGCCGTAGGCCTGATGCAAATCAAGTGGCCGATCACCGCAAACCACTTGGGTATTGGTGATCGTCAAGTGCTGTTCGATCCGTGCACGAACATCGATGCCGGGGCCCGCTATTTGCGAGAACTGCTGGACGATTTGGAGTCCTTCGCGCCGGAACCCCGTATGCGCTTGGCTTTGGCCAGCTACCGATTGGGTCCAAATGGCTTCGACCCCAATGTGCCGCTACCGGAAACAGCCCAAGATTACATAGAGCGAGTTCAAGCCCAACGGAGCAGCCTTGTAGCGCCGGCAGACAACAGGGCGATGGCATCGGTCTCTGGACCGGTATTACCCTGCTTAGTTCAGAATCTGCGCCAACTGACCGCGGTTACCCATGACCCGAATCAACGAAACGCCCAATTTGGCAACTGGTTAAATGCTCGGGGACAAGGATGCAGCGCCTTGGCGCTGATTCAGATTCGCAACAACATGCCGACTTGGTTGGGTACTAGCCTCACGCCGGAATTGGAAGCTCAGGTGAACACTTTGCTGGCGTCTTCTATCGATGAGCCAGAACGGGAGGCGTCTCGTCGGAATACAAATCGCCGTTAACGACGCGCCAACCTCAGCGTTGCGATGGCGTAATATCCCCAGCTAGCTGCCTTTGTTTTGATCCAACAGCTGGCGTAACTGGCCGGCAAACGAACCGGCACCCTTGTTTTGAGGGTCAGTGGACTGATCCGACGGGTCGGCTTCGGATTCAGTGGATTGCGGCTGATTGTCCAGCAAGGTGATTTGGTTGGGGGCCACACCGATAAGCAATCGACGGCCTGCGTAGTCCACCACGTCTAAGCGATGCTTGTTGCCGAGCCGCAGGCTATTCACCACCCGCAGCCCTTTTCCGTTCATGGGTCCGACACCGATGCCTCGAGCGCGAACAAACCAGAGCGTTCCCAGCAGCAAGCCGATAACAAAAACAAAGCTTAGAACCGCTGATACCAGCGGCGACATTTCCACAACCTAAACCGTTTTCACGCGTTCCAGCGGGGCCACGATCTCAACCACGCTAATGCCCAGCTTGTCGCCCACGGTCACGACTTCGCCCTTGGCGATCACCGTGTTATTAATCTTCACGTCCATGAGCTCGCCAACCCCGCGATCAAGCTCCAGAACACTGCCTTGAGACAAACGCAACAGATCTCTCAGTTTCAATGTGGTGGTGCCAACTTCCACCGTCAAGGTGATAGGAATCGCTCGAATCACGTCCTGATTGATGTTCCCATCCCCAGCCTGTTCCGGCTCCTGTCCTGCTTCTTCTGTCTCACTCATGAGTCTTCCTCTGCCATTACGCTTTCGACTATTTGTACGGCCACCTGATTTCCCTTGCTGCCCACCTCGGCGGTAAATACCGGAAACCCGTTCACGGATAACTCGGCATGCTCTGGCGGCCTGATAGGCAACCAATCACCGGCCTTTAAGCTGGACAGTTGTTCAACGGATATGTCCAGCTCTACCGCTTTCACGACCACTTTGAGAGGCACTTCTTCTAGGCTCTCGACCAAGTCGTCTCCCCACTGCATATCCGCCTCATCGTCACTGCCGCTGGTTTGGATGCGTGAGCGCAACACGTCGCGCACCAGCTTAAGGCTTGCGTAGGGATACACGATGTCGATATAACCCAAGTCTTCTCCATCGCCCATGGTTTCGAATCGATTCAAAATGATCATGTCATCGTCTGCTGCGATGTTGGCGAATACAGCGCTGATTTCCGAGGTAGACAATGAACAGTCGACCTGCAGAAAGGGCGCCCAAGCCTCGGACAATGAATGAAAAATGACCCCTCGGATCTTTTCTATAACGGCGGATTCAGTGGGCGTAAAAATTCTACCGGAGGCGACGGATGTCAGGGATTTGGGTGAGCCGCCAAACCAGTTGTCTAGGCAACTAAAAACCACTTGGGAATGGATGATCGCTAAACACTCGCCTCTCAGCGGGTCGATTTTCGTTACATTCACCGAAAGCGGCGGCGACGTGCTTTGCACGTAATCACCATAACGAATGATTTCAATACGGCCCGGTTGCAGGCGGGCGTTATATCGCAACTCGTCCAGCAATCCGGCTCGCATAAATCGGTGAAAGCGGTCGTTGATTTGCTCAATGGCAGTGACGTTAACACCAACGCTGGTATCCTGAAGCGTTAGATCGTATGCGTTGGCCGCGACCCCGACGTTATAGCCATCACCACCGAAATCTCCAGAGGCCACCATCTCTTCAATGGCGTTGAGTTCTTCGTCTGTTAACAGCTTGTCGTTTTCGTCGGCCATAAGGGGCTTTCTATCCTGTTAGGTTGCGCCCTTGGGCTACTGCACCACGAAGCCAATAAAGTAGACTTCTTCAATGCCGGCGAATTTAAATTCCTCGAACTTCTCAAGCACCGAATTCATGATCACCGTCAACTCTTCCTGTAGATCGGTTCGGAAGTTCTCTTCTCGCAACTCATTTTCTGTCACCAACCTCAGGCGATCCAAAACAGCGGACTGAATAGCGAACTTATGATCGCCAATTGCCGTAATCACCCGTTCATCGTAATAGGTCATCACCGCTACAGTGACCTGCATGACCTTTCTGGAACCTGCGACGTTGGCGACAAAGGGTTGATCAAAGGTGTAATAGGTTGGCTTGAACTTTTCTTCTTCTTCGGTTTCCCTGGCTACTTTTTCCGGAGCCTGAATCGCGTCGGTGCCTTCAATTTCCGCCTCTAGCTCCGCTATCGCCTCTTCTGCGGCATCCGCTTCTTTCTCGTCAAAAAAACCGGTAAAGAACAATGCGCCCAGGGCGGACGCTACGCCAACCAGCAGCACTATCAATACAATGAGGATGATTTTGATCAGCCCGCCTTTTGACGGCGCCTCTTCTTCTACTTCAGCCACTGTTAACTCCTGCTACACGCTCGTCAGTTTAAACAAAAACACTTAATCCATCCCGAAGAATATTGCCGTCAGCAATCGCTTCTTTAAGCGGGATAAATTCCTCAGCCAACAGGTCCACAGGGATCTCGAGATCCGGTTCCCGCTGCTGTTTTGCATCGTTTTCACGATGATCACTCAATTCGATGTTCACGCCGGCATTTTCACTCACCAAGGCTTCCAGAGATTGACGCAGTCTTGGCAATGAGTCATTTAACAGTTGACGGACATTAGCATCATTCGCAGCAATCTGGGCCTCAATCCCGCCATTGTTTACCTGCAGCTCCACCCCAACCGGGCCCAAGGAGGCCGGGTTCAAATTGAGCTTTACCGACCAATTACCGTCTCTGACCGCTAGCGACAACTTTTGCGCTAACACCTCACCAAAACGCTGCGCCCATGCCTGGTAGGGCTGCAATCGTGATTGCATTTGGGTGCTGTCCGTGGCGGTCAGCGCTTCCGCTAAGCCTGCAGAGAGAACGGTTGCTGGGCTTTGGGCCAACACACCCTGAGACTGAGTCGGCCCCGAACTGGCCACAGGAGCGCTCGAAGCCGCGATGGCTTCCGCTGGCATATCACTAGCACCCGAAATCGATAACGGATCCAACATCCGCTCAGGAGTTACGTCACCGATCATCATTGAAGACAGTGGTGACCGAGAATTGGTCTGGTGACCGTTCGCCTTGTTGATCACATCCTTTGATGTGTTTGGAGCTAAGGCGTTCTTGGCCGCCAATGACTCACCGACAGATGCTGCTACACCCTTGCCATACTCCTGCGAATCCCCAAAACTCTCGGCTTGGGTGTATTGGTGCCAATTCCCAAAGGGCTGGCGCTGATCGGCGGCCGGACGGGGTAACGTCATACCTTGCTTGACCGCATCAACTGTTGCAGCGGGCTGGTGTTGACCAAGGGCGGATTGAGTTGGAGCGCTGGCACCAGCCTGCTGTTGTCCCATCAATCCCTCCAAAACACCTCGGGTTTGCTGAGCCGACGGTGTTACGTTTAGTGGGTTCAAATGTTCTGGTTCAAGAGATGCTGCATCCGCAGCTTGGCTTTGAGCAAACTGATTCAAACTCTCTTCACTGACCCTAGGGTTCGCAGTAGTCAAAATAACTCGACCAACTTGTAAGCCTCTGGAGTGGATCGATAGCTCGGGCAAGGCATTGCCGGTTGGGGGTAGAACAGGCAAAGGAACCGGCGTTTCAGTGGTCGTTGCCGCTTCGCCTAGTGGGTCTTCCAAAGTCTCTTCACCAACTGGCAACAACGCTGAAGCATCACGAATCTGCTGCTCCGCGAGGCTACCCATGCCGGATGCTTTCGCTTGCTCTTTCTTAAAAATGCCAGCAAATTCAGTCCCTTGAGCACTTTTCGACTCCGGGTTTCCAGGGACCTCTGGCCCTGCTTCAGCAGGCTTCGAGATGGCACTAGTTACAAATGAAAGAAAATTTTCAGACATCTTTTCTTCTGCTGGTTAACAAAGTTGCAATCACTAGAGCAATTTACGTGCCAACGAATTCCTGGCCATCAACATAGGGTGGAAAACAATGGGCGTTCGAGGCTTCTAAATGTCCCTAGTGGACCCATTGCCTCTCGTTTTGGCGCTAAAGCGAAGGGCGCTGAGCATGTCGGACTCTTTCTGCTCGGTTTTCCGAGAGAGCTGAGCCAACTCTTCCTTAGCTCGGCCGGCTAGCGTTTCAAATTTTATGCGCTCACTGTTCAACTCTCGAAAACGCGCCGCGATCTTCTGCTGCTGCTGCTGTAGCTGCGTTAGCTGGTCAATGATCGCCCGACTGGTGATATCGAGTTGCCCCATAAAGCGCCGAAGCTGAGTCGATTGGTGGAGTGAATCTTCGGTGCCTTCTGCGGATTTCAGCTGGCTCATGTAATCCAGTTTCATGCAGCGGATCTTTTCTTGCTCGGCGCAGAGGTCACTGTGTTTGGAGCGCACTTCAACTAAGGCTCGCTGCACTTCTCCCGCCTCCTTACCAACGCCTTCAGCTAAGGAAGTCCACCGCTGGGCTGACTGTTTTAGCGCACTAGACATGAATACTCTCCCTCAATTGTGTCAGCGCGTCTTCGAAAGTCACCAGCTCGTCCATGGGCTGACGTAGAAATTCTTCCATTACCGTACGCAAGGCAATGGCGCGATCCAGGTCTGGGTTTGTGCCCATTTCGTAGGCACCGACCTGAATCAGGTCGATATTTTGCTGGTAAAGCGTCCACAGTCTGCGAAACGTATTAGCGAGGTTCAAATTATCCGTGTCCGCCAGGGTCGGCATGAGTCGCGAAATCGAACCTGCTAGATCAATGGCCGGATAGTGGGCTGCGTCGGCAAGAGCACGACTGAGCACGACCTGTCCATCCAACGACGCCCGGGCTAAATCCACAACAGGGTCTTGTAAGTCATCGCCTTCGGCCAACAAGGTGTACATCGCAGTAATACTTCCTTGATCCTTGGATCCAGTACCCGTGCGCTCAATGAGATTGGGCAACAAACTGAAAACCGAAGGCGGGTAGCCCTTGGATGTTGGCGGCTCGCCAATGGCCAATCCGATCTCACGCTGGGCGTGGGCAACACGAGACATACTGTCCACGAGCAACAACACATCCTTACCTTGCGCTCGAAAATATTCCGCATATAGATGGGCTAAATTCGTCGCGCGAATGCGCAGTAGGGGCGAGTTATCTGCTGGCGCCGCAACCACTACGGCATGCCCCATGCCTTCTTCACCCAAAATCTGTTCAATGAATTCTTTTACCTCTCGGCCTCGCTCACCAATCAGGCCAATGACCACCACATCGGCTGATGTAAACTTGGTCAGCATTCCGAGCAGCACGCTCTTACCAACACCAGAGCCAGCGATCAATCCAAGTCGCTGACCACAACCCACCGTCAGCATAGCGTTGATGGCTTTAACACCAACATCAAGTACGCGCTCGATAGGCTGACGCTGCATGGGATTGATGGGCCTACCTTGCAGTCCTCGGCTATCCGAGCATTTGACCGGCGCCAAACCATCTAAGGGTTCGCCTAAAGCATTAACGACTCGGCCTAGCAAATTCTCGCCTACTGGCGCGCTGTCGGAATCTGAACGCAAATACACCTTGGCACCGGCATGAAGACCAGCGGCGTCCCAAAGCGGCATCATAAACACCGTTCCGCTTTGAAAGCCCACAACCTGTGCGTCAACATAGCGACTTCGATCATCGCCAACGTCATCAGCCTGAGCACTGTTTTTCAAAATACGGCATATCGCGCCGACCGTCGCCGTAATGCCTCGCGCTTCAATGGTTAAGCCAACAATACGAGTGAGGACACCATAACGTCTGGGCTCCGGCCTGGTCATGTGCGCTTGCGCGTACTCGACGTGAGCATGAAAGTCCGCTACCTGAGTATTCACCATGATCCCAGCTAGTCCTCTTCAGGCCGCTGGAAAAAGATATCGTCTACTTCGGAGTAATCTCCCTGAATAATGGCGCCTTGATCATCAAATTCACTTGAGAGCACCACCGGGGCTGGTGGTTCCGTTTCATCAGCAGCTTCGCCGTCCTCAATTGAGCCGGCGTTTGCAAGAACCGGCGGCACATTACCCAGCAGTTGGTCACCTAATTGGCTCACTCGATGCTCAATGAAATCGTCAATACTGGAGTCTTCTACCGCCAGCCGCACAGAGCCAGGCTGCAGGCTGTCGTCACGCCTTAGGGTAAATTCGTCAAAAACTTGAGCTACTTCGGGTTGTTGCAGACGCTCAAACCAATCGTTGGACACATGGATCACAAGCTCATTGAGATGCAACGGATTGATTTCGGCAATGGCTTCTTCGATAAAGGTCGACATAGCATCATCGCTTAACGTCAACTCTTGGCGGGCGATCTGTTGGGCTAAGGACAGAGCCAACTTCTTCAACGGGTCAAACAAATCTTGGTGCTGGATCAGGTGGCGTTGCGCATCGTTTATCAACTCCCTCAGCATGTCACTAAGCTCGATAGAGCGCTGGGCACCCGCACTGGCACTTTCCATCTCAAGCATCTGTTTGGCTTCTTGCTGTCCCTGTGCCTGACCTTCGGCAAAGGACTGTGCCTTGGCGCGTTCAATTTCCGCCTCTTTTTCTGTTTGCTGAGCTGCAAGGGCGGCTTCCAGCTCGGCAATACGATCGACATCGCTCTGACTGGATGGCACACCTTGGGCAGAAACACCCTCTTGATCTGGCATTACTGGTTCGTTGCCTTGGCTGGGTTCTTCTGCAGCTGGTGCTACATGAGCAGGCACTCCGAAAGCCTTCGCACCGTCTACCCCAACAAAGCCATCTTCCGGGCCGTAGCTGGGATTGGCAAGCACGCGAGCATCCGCGAAATTTTGTCGGGCGTTAGCGGATTTGTAGATTGGATCCGCAACGAACTGGGATGACTTGGGCACGCTAGACAAAGCCGCCACCATCCGCAGAGGCCAAGATGATTTCGCCGGCATCCTGCAGCTTTCTGGCCTGACGGATGATATTGCGCTGAGCTTCTTCTGCGTCGGTTACCCGAACCATGCCCATCATCTCCATTTCGTCCATAAACATGGCGCCAGCACGCTGAGACATGTTGGAAAGGAATTTCTCCACCACAGCATCTGGTGCCGCTTTGAGCGCATAGGCCATCTGTTCTTGCTCCAAGGAGCGCATCAAAATCTGGATGCTGCGGTTGTCCAGATCGACGAGGTTTTCAAAGTCGAACATGTTGTCTTGGATTCGCATAGCTAAATCTTCGTCTTCACCGCTGATATCTGTCATCACCGTGGTTTCGATCTCGAGCTTGGTCTTACCCATAATATTGGCTGCAGCTTTCACACCACCCACGGCAGCAGAGGATGTCGTCGTCGACTGAGCAAACTGCTTGGCCATAACAGATTCCAGCTCTGCCATGGCGTTGGGCTGAACCGTATCCAGCAAGGCCACCCGGCGAATCACCTCTGGTCGAATCGCCGCGGGCAGGAAGGTCAACACATCCGCTGCGGTTTCGTCTTCCAATACTGACAGTATGATGGCGATAACTTGGGGGTGTTCGTTACCCACCATGTCGCAAATAGAGCGCGGCGTCATCCAAGACAAAATTTCCAGTCCCTTACTTGAGGAACTGGGCAAAATACGACTGAGCACCGATGAGGCGCGCTCTGGTCCCAAGGCGCGGTTCAGTACGCCTTCGATGTAATCCGGAGACCCCAGCCCCAAGTTGGTTTGCTTCTTGAGTTCCGAGATGAATTCATCCAGCACTTTGTCCACGGCTTCTTGACTGACGTCAGACACACCAACCATCGCCGTGCCCAAGGCCTGAACCTCTTTCGGGTTTAAATAGCCGACAATGTCCGATGCCTGTTGTTCGCCTAGCAGCAACATCAACAGTGCCGCACGTTCGGTGGTTTTCAGCGATTCCAGTTCCAACGCCAGCTCAGCTGACATTGTGCCGTCTAGAGTTTGTTCTGCTACTTCAGCCATGCTCTTTATCCGTTACGCGCGTCTTACGCCTTGATCAATTTCTTAATACTGTTTGCGACCCGGCCTGGATCGTCAGCAGCCAGCATTCGCAGCACAGCCACCTTATCGTCATAACTATTCGCGGTATCCAACATATCCAAGGGGATAGAAGATTTCTTCGGCTTTAACTTGGCCTTAATTTCCTCAAGCGTTTCGCCCTCGCCCAGCCGGATCATTTGCAAATCTTGATCCGACAGCTCACCGTCTAGCGAGGCCAATGGGATGTCTAAGTCGTCGTCCACCGGCATGTTCGCACGAATGATCGGGCGTGCCACAAAGATCAGGATCAGCAAGATCAGAATCAAACTGGCGCCGTACTTAATCAAATCAACAATACTCTCGTCTTCCCACCAAGGCACTTCAGGTATCAGGTCCACAGGAACCGCAAAACTGGATGGCACCACGGCCACGGAATCACCCCGGGCCTCACTAAAACCCACGACGCCTTTGACGACTTCGGTCAAACGCTCTAGCTCGTCGGCACTGATCCCGCCGGGTTCGCCCTCAACAGGTGAAATGTAGGCATCTTGATTGATGACCACTGCCACCGAAACGCGATCAATGCTGCCTACCTGCTGTTTCACATAGCGAATCTCGCGATCAAGTTCGTAGTTGCGTGTCGTGGAGGAACTGGAGACACCGCTAGAAGACGAGCTGGAACCTTCAGGTAAATTGCCGGTTTGAGCAAATTCTGGCGCAGCCGGTGGCTCATTTGAAAAACTGCCCGGCAAGCCAGAGGCGCCAATGGCGGCTTCTTGTTCGTAGTCCAACGACTCGGAGCGTGTGCGGGGACCGACCCCGGACTTATCAAATTCTTCGTAGGTGGTCTCAACTTCCGTGAAGTCTAAGGTCACATCCACCTCGGAGCGCACATTACCCATACCAACAATGGATGCCAGTATCTGTTCAATACGCCGGTTGTACGACATTTCCAGAGAGCGTTTATGCTCGGATTGAGCCGTGGTCAGAGTCATGGCGTTTTCGCCTGCGGTATCGGTAAGTAAGGCCCCGGTGTTATCCACCACCGATACATTTTCCGATGGTAGGTAGGGAACACTGGACGACACCAGATGGACGATAGCCTTAATCTGAGACTGGGTGACAATCCGTCCAGGATGGGGCACCACAACCACTGACGCCTTGGCCGGGGTCTGGTTGCGGACAAAAACACTTTGTTGGGGTTCAGCCAGATGCACCCGCGCACCGCGAATGGTGGAAATCTCTGTTACGGACTTGGCCAGTTCCGTTTCCATGGCAGCGCGGTAGCTGACCTGCTCCATAAACCGACTGGTGGTCATGGAACCCTGTTCCAGCAAACTTTCAAAGCCACCGGCGGTGGCGCTGCGCGGGATGTCTTGGGAGGCTAGTAAGATACGTGCCTCGTGGTAACGCTCATCCGGCACTTGCAGGGAGCCGCTGTTGACATCGATACGCGGCGCGAATCCAGCGCCTTCCAAAACGTCCTTAGCTTCCTGCCGATCTGCCTCAGACATGCCGGGATAGACCGAGCGGTAAGTAGGAGCAGAAACCCAAAGAAAGAACAAAATACAGATGGACAATGCCAACGTACCAATCACATAGGGCAAAATTCGCTGCACATCAGGATTATTCAGAAATCCAAGGGGGCCGGAATCTGGGTTGTTATCGCCAAGGTCTGGGCCTAAATCATCCATGGGGCCGCTGAGATTGGAGCCCGGATTGGCCGGAACATTGCTACGCGCTGCCACCTGACCTCCGCCGGTTGGTGCCAATGCCTGTTGGTTCGAATCGAGAGTTGCTTCTGCCATGGGAATCTCTTGTCAGCTTTCGCAGTTCAAACGCCGGTTAAACCGGCATATTCATAATGTCTTCGTATGCGCGAAGTAGTTTGTTTCGCACCTGCAGCGTCGCCTCAAAACCAATAGACGCTTTCTGCATAGAAAGCACCACATCGGTCAGCGGCACATCTTCTCCGCGCTCATAAGCGTTCTTCAAATCGGCGCTGGCTTGCTGGGTTTCGTTGACGTCATTAAAGGCGTCTACCATGTAGGTGCCAAAGTTGCCCTTGCTGGGTTCGTTGACTTTCTGTACCCCACCCATGTCACCGATATCGCTGCGGATCATATCTGCGCGACTGCTGGGTTCACCTTGATGAGCACGGATCTGACTCAACAGATCAGCTACCTGGTTTTGATAGTGAGTATTCACACTGGACATGATCTACGCCGATCGTCGCTTAGGAATCTGGATGCCGCGCTCACGCATTCGGGCGATCTTGTAACGCAGGGTTCGCTGACTAATTCCCAGCATATCTGCTGCTTCCTGGCGGGTACGCGTGTTTTTAATGGTATCCACGATGATGCGGAACTCATTGGCATCCATGGCGCCTTGTAATCCAGAACCACCCTCCGAGCTGTCGTCTCTGGGCTCGTCAAAACTGTCTTGGGGCGTCATGTGGGCAGTGAACGGATTGGTCGGTAAGCCTTGGGCGTCGCGCCACCGTTCGGGCTGGCTATTGTGCACATCCAAGGAGCGTAGGTTGGTTTCCATAGACCTTGGGCCTTGGACGTATAATTCGTGATCTGCAGCTTCGTCAAAAACCAATTGATTGGCTGCGATAACGCCGTCGTTGCTTAGCACGATGGCGCGCTGAACCACATTCTCCAGCTCTCTTACATTGCCTGGCCAAGCGTAGGCTAGCAGCTTGGCTGCGGCTTCCGGCGCCAACTGCAGCACGCGGTCGTCGCGGCTGTGTTTGACCAAGAAGTAATTGGCTAGGGGCAAAATATCGTCTAAGCGGGCCGATAAGCCCGGGACATTGATACGAAAGGTGCTGACTCGGAAGTACAGGTCTTCTCGGAAATAGCCCGCTCGAATGCCCGCGCGCAAGTCTCTGTTGGTTGCTGCAACGATTCGCACATCTACCCGCTGAGTTTCTGAGCTACCCACTGGCAGTACTTCTTTTTCTTGAATGGCTCGTAACAGCTTTGCCTGTAACGGCAGCGTCAACTCACCAATTTCATCTAAAAACAAGGTACCGCCCTGAGCTTGGGTAAAGAAGCCTTCAGTGCTGCGCGTGGCGCCGGTAAAGGCCCCTTTGGCGTGTCCAAACAACAGACTTTCGGCCAAGGCCTCGGGTAACGCTGCACAGTTCACCGGCACAAAGGGGCCATCTCGACGCGGTGAAAAGTCGTGTGTTAACCGGGCCAAGACCTCCTTGCCCGAACCCGTGGGTCCGTACATCAGTGCAGTGACCTCTGTCGCACCAACCCGCTCTACCAGAGCCAACAAGTGTTGGCTGGTTTCGTCTACAAAGACGTAGGAGTCATTTTTCAGTAATCGCAGCTTGGCCAAGCCGGCAATTTTTTCCCACTTGGACTGTTGATCGGATCCATCGGCGATGACGTCATCTACCCCACACTTGATGGCTTCTACCGTGCTTTCAAGATCCGCAGGATCGACACGTAACACCAGATATATCTTCGCGCCGTAATGCTGTTTCAACGTGCGAATCATTTGAATGTCCGGCAGCTCGCGTCGGTGCATACACAGCACACAAGGGCCGAAGCCATTACTTTCCACATAGTTGGCGACAGCCGCTGGCCCCATGGAACGCGGGCGGAAACCCGAACGCGTCAAAATCCCGGTGACATTGGCATCCATCGGCGAGGATTCATCCCATATGAGGTCGATAGGGTGGTCTTGGTACATAGTCTTCACATCGCATAAGTTCTTTGATGCGAACTTATAAGCAAAAGCTATGCCATTGATATTATTGAAATAAAAATATGGCATAGCTTTTGCTTATAA
>Ga0129353_1319953_pt1 | contig 14104 bp, 9 predicted proteins | sample CPBNA2_4_FD_105431 | JGI IMG/M metagenome (GOLD analysis project Ga0129353, IMG submission 105431) | Freshwater to marine salinity gradient microbial communities from Chesapeake Bay, USA - CPBay_Sum_27_0.2_RNA2 (Metagenome Metatranscriptome) | ecosystem: Environmental > Aquatic > Marine > Coastal...
ACGTGAAATCCATGGAAACCAGTAATAAAAAAGAATAAAGCTCCAAAGGCTTTGGGTCCAAACTCTTGGACACCCATTATCCCATCGGAAGAAATAAACCTTCTTTTTATCCAATCACCTTCTTCTTGATGAATCAAGTAGCTATCGCCAGCATTAAAAGCTTCTCTACTTTCACCTGTTGCATAAGCATGTCCGTGTGCATCATCTAAATACTCTCCATCTACCAAGTGACTACCAAAAGGATTGGTGGTAACTGACATATGTTCATGCCCTATTAGATTATTCCACTCCCATGCTTGGCAACCTAGAAACCCAGCTCCGCCTATTATAGTCAAAAGCATCCAAAAAACTACTCCCTTTTTATTTTCTCTATGTCCCTCTTGTACCGCTCGGACCATTGTAACAGAACTGATAATCAGTAAAAACGACATTACCGTTACGAAGATTAATGGTGCTCCGGTAATCCCAAAAGGAGCTGTAGAAAATACAAAATCAGGTACAGGCCAAGATGGAGAGCTAAACCTTAATGCCCCATAAGCAATAAGAAAACCAGCAAAAGTGAAAGCATCTGATAATAAGAAATACCACATCATCAGTTTACCATAACTAGCCTTAAAAGGTTCTTTACCGCCTGACCAGGCGTCTGTTTGTTCAGAATTTTGTACAACAGCTTCAGTAGCCATATCAAAAAGTGTTTAAATATTTTATCTATACAGAGTAAAAAAGAATAATAAATATAACCAAAGGGCATCTACAAAATGCCAATATGTAAGTGTTAGCCTAAAACGTAAAGTTCTTTTTGTAGTCACTTTATGAGGTAACATAAAGGCATGCAACAACGCTACTATCAATATTCCGATTCCTCCAAGAACATGTGCAGCGTGAATACCTGAAATAACATATACAAAAGAACCAGATGGATTTGTAGTTAACTCTACACCAATAGCAGCTAAATCTAACCATCCTTGATATTGAGTACCTATAAAGATAAATCCCAAAATAGAGGTAGCTATCAAACCTAATCTATATCCCAGCGTATTTTCCTTTTTGAAAGCGGAATAGGAAAGCTGGAGAGTTATACTAGAAATTAGCATTACTCCAGCACTTACATAAAATATGTGTGGCATGGCAAATTCTAACCAATTACCAGCACCTTGTCTTACAATATAAGCGCTTGTAAAGGCGGCAAACATCATACCTATACTAGCACATGCTACCCAGAGTGCAAATAATAAAGGAGGTATTTTATTTTGTCTAAAAGAACTATTTGCCACTACATCCATTATTCTAATATTTAAATTTTATCCAATAATAATGCAATGAAAGAAACAGGAATATAGAAGAACGAAGTATACATTAATGCCTTGGCACTTTGCTTATTAAATTTAAGTTTAAACCTTAAGGCAAAAAACAAGTACACTGTGGTCATTAAACAAACGACTATCAGTGACATCCAACCGGATATATGTAAGTAAAAAGGTAGAAAACCGACAGGAAATAAAAATAAAGTATACAATACCGATTGTAAACCAATCAGATGATCGATTTCCCCATTTTCATTAATTGGCATTAATTTAAAGCCAGCGTTCGAATAATCTTCATACCCAAGCCATCCAATAGACCAGAAATGAGGAAATTGCCACAAAAACTGAAAAGCAAATAATGACATACCAAGAATAGTCAAAGAACCTTCTGCTGCCACACAACCAATCAAAACAGGTAATGCTCCAGGTACAGCACCCACCGCTACAGCAACAGGTGAAATCCTTTTAATCGGTGTATATACAAAAGCATAACTCACCAAGGCGAAAGTACCGAGAAAAGAGGTCAAAGGATTAAATAAGGCTAATGAAACTATACCCAGTAAACTAAAAACACCAGCTAATAAAACTGCATCAGTTACTTTCATTCTTCCAGCAGCTAAAGGTCTATTGGCCGTCCTTCTCATCTTGGAATCATAAGCACGTTCTAACACCTGATTCAAAATATTGGCAGCAGCAGTTATGAAAAAACCACCAAAAGATAGAAGGCTTAAAGCAGTAAAGCTAAAATCATTAGGTTTTACTGCTATTAAAAAAGCCAAAACTGAACTGAACACAACCGTTAAAGACAGCCTAAGTTTAGTTAAAAGACCAAAGTCTTTTAACCATGAACCAGCTATAGCTTTTTCTGTTAGAGTCCTATCTTTCATTTCCTATCAAATTCATTAATTTCCCGACACCTAATCATATAAAAATTCTAGTGGTGACTTGCATCTGCCTTTTCTGCTTCCGATAAAGGAACGATTTGAGGGGTGAAATCTGAGCCCTCATTCTTACTATAATCATAAGCCCATCTCTCAACCGCAGGCAATTTACCTGGCCAATTTCCATGTCCCGTATCGATTGGAGTAGTCCATTCTAAAGTAGTAGCTTTCCAAGGATTTTTTGTAGTCAACTTCTTACCATACCAAATACTATAGAAGAAATTGATTACAAATAGTAATTGAAATCCAAAAGTAACAATAGCAGCTATCGTAATGAACTGGTTTAATTCGGTAAAATGACTGAAAGTTCCAAAAGCGTCGAATCGATAATATCTTCTAGGAACCCCAGCCATACCAATATAATGCATAGGCCAAAATACTGCATAAGCGCCAATCATAGTCCCCCAAAAGTGTACTTTACCTAAAGTATCACTCATGAATCGACCATACATTTTAGGAAACCAATGATAGATTCCTGCAAACATACCAAAGAACGCGGCAACTCCCATTACAATATGAAAGTGTGCCACCACAAAATAGGTATCGTGCATTTGAATATCTATTGCAGAGTTTCCTAAGAAAATACCAGTTAATCCTCCAGATATAAACATAGATACAAAACCAATTCCAAACAAACTAGCGGGATTAAATCGAATATTACCTTTGTATAGGGTAGCAATCCAATTAAATACTTTTACCGCAGAAGGAACCGCAATGATTAAGGTAAATAAAACGAATATATTAGAAATAAAAGGATTAACTCCTGACATAAACATGTGATGGGCCCAAACTATAAAAGATAGAAAAGCAATTGCTAAGATGGAAAACACCATCGCTTTATAACCAAATATGGGCTTTCGAGAATGAACTGAGAGTACCTCACTAACAATACCCATAGCAGGCAAAATGATAATATACACCTCTGGGTGACCTAAGAACCAAAATAGATGCTGATACAACACAGGGCTACCACCAACATGATCTAGAGCCTGACCACCAATGAATATTTCAGAAAGGAAAAAACTGGTTCCCAATCCTCTGTCAAACATAACTAAAAGAAAAGCAGAAACTAAAACGGGAAAAGACAACAAACCAATGATAGCTGTAATAAAGAAAGCCCAAATGGTTAAAGGCAAACGCCACATGCTCATTCCCTTGGTTCTCAAATTCAAAACCGTAGTAATGTAATTGATACCACCTAGAAGAACAGATACTACGAAGAAAACCAAACTCAGTACCCATAACGTCATACCTGTACCAGAACCACTAGAAGCCATTGGTAATGCACTTAATGGTGGATAAGCAGTCCAACCACCTGCAAAAGGACCAGTATTCACGAACAGAGATACGAACATGATAACACCTGCCAGAAAGAAAAACCAATAGGAAAGCATATTTAATAGAGGAGATGCCATATCTCTAGCACCAACCTGTAACGGAATTAATAAGTTACTGAACGTTCCAGACAATCCTGCTGTGAGTACAAAGAATACTAAAATAGTACCATGCATGGTCACCAAAGCGTAATAGAACTCAGGAGCTAGCGTACCAATTCCAGCATCATTTACTACAATCCACTTTCCTAATACTGGTTTGAGCCATGCCAAACTTTCTTCCGGGAAACCAAGTTGTAGTCTAAATACCAATGACATTAATGCACCAATAATAGCCCAGAACATCCCTGTAATTAGGAACTGTTTCCCAATCATCTTGTGATCTTGACTAAAAATATAGGTGGTAATGAAATTAGATTGAAACTTATCTCCATGGTGGTGATCATGAAAATGATCGTCAAAACCATTCTTTTCAATCAAATCGTTCTCACTAATCTGAGGCTCTTGAATTACTGCGTTTTCCATTTTAGAAAATTTAATTTACTATAATTCACTATTCTTATAAGGATCTGAATCCGTTCCCTTAATAACGGCATCATAATAGGAAGCTTGACCAGAAATCCAAGCATCGTATTCCTCCTGGGAAACAATTCTAACTATTTTTCTCATACTGAAATGGCCTTTCCCACATAATTCCGCACATGCCAATTCAAAGTTGAAATCTTCCCAAAGTAAAGGGCTCTCTGGATCATCCGGATTAACAGGAATATTATATTCATCATAATCCTTCAGTTGTTGCCTATACTCCTCAGTAGTAACAGTTGGTGTAAAAACAAAATACGTAGGCATGCCGGGTACAGCATCCATTTTAACTCTGAAATGAGGCAAATAAAAATTATGCAAAACATCCCTGGATGTGATTCTAACTCTAACCTTCTTACCCACCGGTAAAACTAATTCATCTACATGTATATCGTCTAGATTTTTGGCGTCCTCCCAATTTTGACCTAAAGGATTAGTACCATCTATTAACCTGAAATTCTTTTCACCAATTAATCCGTCAGGACCAGGATATCTCAACATCCAAGCAAATTGATAACCAGTTGCTTCAATTTCCATATATTCTTCATCAGGAGAAACATCTGCCATCACATCGTTCCAGGCATCAAGACCCTTTATCACAAGAAATGCCATGACAACAGCAGGAATACCCGTCCAAATCAACTCTAACTTATTATCATGTGAAACGTAAGCCGCTCTCTTATTTCTCCTTCCGCTGTATTTAAAAGAAAAATAAAAAAGAAGAATGTGTGTAATAATAAATACAATTCCCGTAAGCAACAAGGTTACCTTAAACATGCTATCCAACTCACCACCATGAGCGGAAGCGGGAATATGAGGTCCAAAACCCAAAAAGTAGTTTTGATAATAAGCTCCAGAAACAATCACCCCCCCAAGGAAAACAAATAAGAAAATAAAAGAATACAACCCTTGCTTTTTGTTATTGATTTCTTGAACTTCTTCCTCTCCTCTAATTTTAGAAGTTAAATCTGAGACTTTTCCTATCTGAACCGCCACTATAGCAATCAGAACTAAACTAATTAGAATCAGAATAAATGTCATTTTTTAAGTTTTTATAAGGTTAAAACAACCATATTTAAATTTTGCTTAATAAACTTTTCCTTAAACGTGATGGTGTACACTTTCCGCCAAATAAGGATCATTTTTGGGTACCAAAGAGGCCTTTGAAAGGTGATTAAATACCACAAAAACAAATCCTGCTAAAAAACCCAGCATAGTGCCAATCTCCAATAATCCAGGCAAAGTAAATCCAGCAACTGAAGAACTGCCATGATGATCTCCAGCACCGTGATCTAAAGCTCCCTCCATGTGAGCTAAAGCTTCATGTGTGGTATGTAAAACTCCAGGTTTAATCATTTGAAAGAAATCCCACCAATGACCAAAGAAAACCAGAATAGATACAAAAATTAGTGTACCGTATTTTCTTTTATTGTCATTCCTCATTAATACAAAGAATGGCAAGACGAAATTGATGATAAGATTACCGTAAAACAAAACGGGATAGTTTTCTTGACGCTCCTGAAAATAAACTGTCTCCTCCCCAACATTACCATACCAAATCAACATGAATTGAGAAAACCACAAATAAGTCCAAAAAATACTGAAAGCAAACAAGAATTTACCTAAATCGTGTAAATGTTCTCCGGTTATTCCCTCCAAATGCCCTAAAGACTTTAAAAAGGAAATAGTAATGATAGTTAAAGCCATAGCAGCAACAAACCAACTAACAGCAGTATACCAAGCAAATAAAGTACTATACCAATGTGCATCAACTGACATGACCCACAACCAAACAATAGCAGCACTAGAAAAACCAGCAACTGGAAGGAAAGCGGCAGACCAAATTCTGTATTTTTTATGATGTTGATATGAATTATCACCAGATTCGTCCTCATCTAAAGACAATCCTCTCATTCGCTTGGCAAAAAAGATCCAGATACCAACAATGATTAAGGTTCCCAAAGTGTACCAAACCGGATTTAAAAAAGACGATTTATGAGCTAATATTTCATCTTCTTCTAATGCAGATGCATCTGTCCAATGATAGAGGTGGTGGGAATGTAACCAAATACCTCCTATAATGACAGCCATTAAAAGTAAACCGGGAATCATAAATAGAGAGTATGCTTCCCAAATTCTTTTAATTTGAGTATACCACCCAGCCCAAGCGGTTGTAAAGGCACTTATAATGAAAAGTGAAATAAATGCTATTCCAGTGAAAAACACTGAATTATGCAAAAAATTTGACCAAAACCTACTGTGTAGCGCATCATCTGCTACAAAAAAGGTTAATAACATACACAGCACACCGAGCCCCATAAAGGCACCTAATACTTTTTTGGCTTGCGATGTAAAAACAAATTGGTTCATCGTATGATATTTTTATTCCTCACCTAGCTCAATAACAGCCATTGGTGTTCCGTATACTTTATTTAAAGAATTTTCCATTTCATCGTAGGTAGCTTTTACATCAGCAGCTTGTAAAGTCCTGATATAATGTATCACCTGCCATCTTTCTTCAAAAGACATCTTATCCGCATAGCCACCCATTACATTTTTTCCGTACATAATGGCATGGTAATATCTTCCATTACTAGCAGTAGCTAAATCACCTACTAAAAAATTAGCAGGAGCAGCAGGATAAACCCCACCCGGATCTCCTGTTGCAGGATTGGGATCTCTTACCAAATAACCAAGGCCATCTCCTTTTTCACCATGACATATTCCACAAAAAGTATTGTATAATTCCTTACCTCTTGCCAGACCATCTTTAGTTATTGGATAAGGATTTTCTATAATTTCCTCACTAGCTCTGACCCTTTCTTCTTCAGTATCATCGTAATAGTAAGGCACATGACCATTTAAAGTGACTGAAATGGCGTTGATAGCATTTCTGCCACGAATCGCCTCTTCCTTTTTAATCCGTTCCATTGGAGACTTAGCCGCAGCCACACCAGCATAACCGCGCGGGACAGTTCCTTGAACTGGCAATTTAGGGTTGGACAAATCTTTTAATGGCAATACACTTTCCTCATTCCAAGTATTATGGTCATAATTAATATAAACATTACTCTCGACAGCAACCGAATGGGCCATATCCGGCATGTATTCTGTTCCAGGGGAATTGACCCCTACCTGTTGACATCCAGCTAAAACTAGTGGAATAGCCACAGTATAACATGCCCATTTTAAAGTCTTCATTTTTATAAAATTAAATTTTATATAGATTTTGTATTCACTTCTTCAGCTCCTGTGGAACTAAAGAAATTATTTATTTTTTCCTTTAAAGTCTCATCTTGAGAACTGGTATCGAATGCAATACAAAATTTATCGTCCGTAATTCTATCATCTAAAGTAATTGCCTCTGTACCTGGACCTAATCCATTAACGGTGAAAAAAGATACTACCATTCCAATCGCAGCAAATAATACAGTCACCTCAAATGTAACCGGAATAAATGCAGGAACAGACCAATACGGTTTTCCTCCAAATATTATAGGCCAATCTCTCGTAAAGACCCAAGTCATAAATAAAAAAGCAGTTAAGGTTCCAATAGCTCCGTAAAAGAATCCTGAGATATGCAACCTACTTTCAGATAATCCCATTTCGTGATCTAAGCCGTGAACGGGAAAAGGAGTGAAAACATCCATAATCTCGAGATGATCTTCTTTGGCTTTGCGAACAGCTTTTAATAAAATCTCTTCGTCATTATAAAGACCAAATAGTACTTCTTTTTGTCCTTCCATTTTATTGTTGAAGTTGTAAGGTTTTTAATGGGTTTCGGCATGTTCAGTTACAACTGCCTTTTCCTTATATTTATCAGCATCCATTACATATTGATCTCCTGAGGACTTCAATATACTTTTAACCTCTGCTACTGCAACCACTGGAGCCGTTCTGACAAAAATCAAATAAAGCGTGAAGAATAATCCAATTGTACCAAGGAAAATTCCTATTTCTACCCAGGTTGGAACATAATAACTCCAACTAGTAGGTAAATAATCTCTGGCAAGTGTAGAAGCGATGATTACAAAGCGTTCAAACCACATTCCTATATTTACGAAAATAGACATTACAAAAGTCCAGAAAATACTTCGTCTAATTTTTTTAGACCAAAAAATTTGAGGAGACAACAAATTACAACTCATCATTCCCACATAAGCCCACCAATATGGTCCGAATACTCTGTTATAGAAGGCATATTGCTCATAAATGTATCCTGAATACCAAGCGACAAATAACTCTGTCAAATAAGCTGTTCCAACAATAGTGCCGGTAGCAAGAATCACCTTATTCATACTTTCAATATGACCAAGGGTAATATAGTCTTGTAAATTCAAAACTTTTCTGGTGATAACCATCAAAGTCTGTACCATAGCGAATCCAGAGAAGATAGCTCCAGCAACAAAATAGGGTGGGAAAATAGTAGTATGCCAACCAGGAATAACAGAAGTAGCAAAATCAAAGGAAACGATAGTATGAACTGAAAGAACAAGAGGAGTCGCCAGACCAGCAAGGACTAAAGACAAACTTTCAAAACGTTGCCAATGCTTGGCTGAACCAGTCCAACCAAAAGATAAAAATCCATATATTTTCTTACGAAACCCCTTAGCTCGATCTCTTACTGTAGCAAAATCAGGTACTAATCCAGAATACCAAAATAAAAGGGAAACTGTGAAATAAGTCGAAATTGCGAATACATCCCACAATAAAGGAGAATTAAAGTTAACCCATAATGGTCCTCTTGTATTAGGATAAGGGAAAATAAAGAATCCCAACCACAATCTTCCCATGTGGATGAGAGGAAATTGACCTGCACAGATTACCGCAAATATGGTCATAGCTTCCGCTGCTCTATTTACACCGGTACGCCACTTTTGTCTGAAGAGCAACAAAATAGCAGAAATCAAAGTACCCGCATGACCAATACCTACCCACCAAACGAAATTGGTAATATCCCAGCCCCATCCAATAGTTCTATTCAGGTTCCAAGATCCAATACCTTTCCATATCGTCCAGAAAACAGAAAAAACATACAAACCAAGAAATCCTGCAGAAATAGTAAAAGCTATTATCCAGGACAGACTTGGAACCCGCTCTGTAGGAGAACAAATATCTTCCGTTATCTGGTGGTAGGTTTTTCCGCCTGTAATTAACGGCTCTCTAATAGGAGAAACGACTGCACTCATTTTTTACAATTTATTTTACGCGTTTAAGGCTTCGTCTTTATTATTAATCTTTGCTGAATAACTCACTGAAGAACGAGTATTGGTTTCTTCCAATACCAAATAATTCAATGGATGATTTAATCTATCAGCTATAACACTCTCTTCGTTATTGGCATCGCCAAATACTATAGCACCAGTTGGACAAGCAGTTTGACAAGCTGATTTAACATCATTCTCATTTAATCTTCTCCCTTCCTTTTTAGCTGTCAATTTTCCTTCCTGAATTCTCTGTACACAGAAACTACATTTCTCAATTACCCCTCTTGATCTAACCGTTACGTCAGGATTTAAAACCATTCTAGTCAGGTTATCAGCTCCAAATGGCAATTCCTCTTCGTTGACAGGATATTCATTAGAGGGGAATAAATCAGCTGTAGTATAATCTAACCAATTGAATCTTCTTACTTTATATGGACAATTATTAGCACAATAACGGGTACCAATACATCTGTTATAAGTCATCTGATTTAAACCTTCACTGCTGTGGTTGGTAGCGGCCACTGGGCATACGTTCTCACAAGGAGCATTATCGCAATGCTGACACAACATTGGTTGGTAAACCACATTGGGGTTTTCAAAATCTCCATAGAAATAACGATCAATTCTAAGCCAAGTCATTTCATGGTGTCTGGAAACTTCATACTTGCCAACAATCGGAACGTTATTTTCTGCAATACAAGCGACTTGACAAGCACCACATCCTATACACGCATTCAAGTCTACATGCATTTTCCAATGATGCCCCTGCTCGTAATAGTTCTCCTTATACTCATCGTAAGGATAAAGGGTATGTTGGTTTAACTTTTCTGCCTCTCCTCTTTTCTCAGTAATATGCTCTGCTAAATGATTGATTTCCTTTAAAGTAGATTGGTAGATAATTGAACGTTCCGTAATTCCACCCTGATATCCCTCTCCAACTGTCATAGCCGTTTTTTCATCAACATTGAGGGTTTCTCCACTTACAGGGTCTACCGCCTTAAGACCCATTGAGTGATGATATTGAACACAAGCAAAATCTTTTTCTTTTGCCTTAGATTCACTTACCTCTACTCCTGTTGCAAAATATTGTGTGTTTCCATCTTGATCAATACCTAACCAAGACTGAACCGACGTCCCCACATGATTGCCTAATGCCAATCCTTGTTTACCGGTATAAGTTCTTCCATATCCTAATGCCAAAGACACTGTACCCCCCATCTGTCCAAATTGTCTGACTACCGTAACTTCTTTGGCTTCAGAATTAACCTTCACATCTACTTTATCGGCTTCCCCATAAAATTCTCTGCCGTTTAGGTTATTTAAAGAAGTAAACTCATTTCCGCCTTCCCAACTAACAGGTACTCCTAAATAGTTGCCCCACACACATCTGTTGATAGGGTCAGGCATTTCTTGAAGCCAAGGGTTATTGGCATATTGACCCGCCCCCATATTGACCGTTTCAAAGAAGGAAATTTCCAATCCATCTTTGCTAGGCTTTGTTATTTGACTTCCTAAACTAGAAACAGCAATAGCAGCATTTGTATTTACTCTAACCTCTCCAGGCAATTCAAATACCCCATCGTGAAGGGTCTGATCCCAGAACATCTGAAACGATGCATAGGTATCTTGTTGATTAAACATAGACTGCCAAGAAGACTTTAAATAATCAAATACCGGCTGATCGCTTGTATTTGTTAAAAATGAACTGTTTGACCAAACTAAAAGTGATTCTTCTATTTGCCTGGTAGCAAATAAGGGTGAAATTGTTGGCTGAATTAAAGAATATTGGCCACTGTATGGCTCCACATCTCCCCAACTTTCCAAATAATGGTGAGTCGGTGCAGCAAAATCACATAATAAAAGCGTTTCATTAGGCAATCCACTTAATGAGACTTTAAGACTAACTTTGGACAAAGCTGCTGCAAAAGTCGAAGCGTTAGGCAAGTCATAAGCTGGGTTAGCTCCATCAAGGAAGAAAACTGCATCTACTGACCCACCATTCATGGATTGGATTAAGCCTTGAATATTTTGATCAATTCCTTTTCGTTGATTCCCCACTCTATCGAAAGATATGGTAGTACCATAACTTCCTATCATTTGATTAATGGCATTTATGAGCAGTTGTTCCGCTTTGTTATTGCTACTGCTCACCACCAAACCAGCACCTTTTGCAGTTAACAATTTGGCCGCAACCTTATCTATCTGTGCCTTAACTCCCTCATTTACCGCAGGTCCACTGACGATTTCCTTACCTTGATTAATTGCCAATGCATTATAGAGGGCCAAAATTGCAGCACCTTGTTCACTTGGCTTAACCAAAATTCTATTATCGGCATTTGATCCTGTCAAACTCATATGACTCTCTACTTGAATATGGTGAGACATAGTAGCAGTTTCTAAATCTTTGCCAATTTTTCTTTTGCTGGAATATTGGGTAGCATATTCAACTGGGGAAATCCAAGTACCTAAAAAGTCAGCATTGAAACTAACAATTATATCGGCTTGATCAAAGCGATAGGTAGGCAAACCAGCCAATCCAAATGAAGCCTCATTTGCTTGAATCATTGCAGAATAGGAAACAGCATCATACTGCACCAATTCTGTGTTAGGGTAAACTTTGGAAAAATCTTCAACCGCTTTCAAAGTTAAAGGACTCATTATTGTATTAGCTACAATCTTGATGTTGGAATTAGGAGTTAACTTTGCTTTAATCGCATCATCGACTATTTTCCAAGCACCTGCTGCATCATCAGACTTCGCATTGAAAAATTCTACTTCCCCATTAATAATTTTACAAGGACCTTGTAATCTGTTATTATCATACAAACTTAAAACACTCGCTTGCGCTCTGGCACTAGTTCCACCTTTTGTAACGGAAGACAAGGTATTGCCCTCCACCTTGATAGGTCTACCTTCTCTTGTTTTTACCAAAACTGGACAATAATCTCCTCCCTGTATATAAGAGGAAGCATAATAAGTAGCTACTCCTGGAACAATTTCATCTGGTTTAACTACATAGGGAATTGCTCGCTTGACGGGGATTTCGCAACTCGCTGCTATGGTAGCTGCTCCCAAACCAAAACCCATATATTTTAAGAAATCCCTTCGGTTGGCCGCAGACCCCTTTTCCACTAGTTGCTCCGCCAAGGAAGGTTGATTAGAAAATTCCTGTTCGATTGATTTTGTATATTCCGGGTCATTGGTTAATTGTTCCAAACCTACCCAAACCATATCATTTTTCATCTCGTTTTTTTGATCCATTTTAGTCAATATATTAGTAATGGCATTTTTGACATTCTAAACCCCCTATATCTTCAACGGTAACTTTATCCTTTTTACCTGATGCTAAATCCGCATGCAATTTTTCGTAATCTTGGTAATATTCATTGGAGGTAAATTGCACTTCAGTTTCCCGGTGACAATTGATACACCAACCCATAGATAATGGTGCATACTGGGCAACAACTTCCATTTCCTCTACAGGTCCATGACATTGTTGACATTCCAACTTGCCAACCGTAACGTGCTGTGCATGATTGAAATAAGCGTGATCCGGAAGATTATGGATTCTTACCCATTCAATAGGTCCCTGAATTTTATCTTTTGTCTCATTGGTAAGAGAAGTTTTAATTCCTTCCCACTGGTCTTCGATTAACTGTTCTCCTTTGGCATCGAGCGTTCCCGCTTCTTTAATGTAAGTATCCGCTATCCAATTCATATAAACCCTCTTGATGTCCTCCTCAGAAAATTCATCGTAATTTTCCAAGTAAGTATCTGTATTTGGATCAAAACCAATTGAAGCATAAATTTTGGTCAATTCGGCAGTACCATATTTTGAACCTACTTTAATGGCTTTGTGACAATTCATACAAGTATTGGCAGCAGGGATAACGGAATGCTTTGATCTTCTTGCACCGTCATGACAGTATTGACATTCAATCTTATGTAATCCAGCATGTGTAGCATGTGAAAAGGCAATAGGTTGAGTAGGTTCGTATCCTTGTTGTCTGCCCAACATAATGGCATTATTAACAGTGGTGTATCCACCCAAAACAACTAAAGCAAAAATAACAAAAGCAATAATTCCTTTGCTGGTAAGGATTTCTACTAAGGACTTTCTTTGAATATCAGTTTTGCCTTCGTTAATAGCCACCATATAATTCAAATTAGACAATACTTTTGCCAGAATTATAGCTAAGAAGGCTAAAACAATCGCTAAAATAGCAAACAGTAGGGTGTTATCTGTTGCTTCGGAAGATTCATCAGTAGATCCACCAACAGGCCCCACTGCTAATGGCTGAGGACCGCAACTTCCATCATAGGTGCATTGGATGTACTCTAATAAGCTAGCAATTTCATCATCAGTGAGATTCAAAAAATTGCTCATTACATTGGGTTTCCACTGATTCCACAATTCTGTTGCTCTAGGATGACCAGCATTGATCATTGCTGAAGAATTTCTTATCCAAGCATATAAATCTTCTTGTGGATATTCAGCCCATCTCTCCTCTACCCCTCCTAATGCTGGTCCAACCAAATCGGACTTCATGTCTTTGTTGTGGCAACTTGCACACTGATTTCGGAAAAGGGTTTTACCCGCATCGATATCAGCCGCTCCTACAGAACTAACCAATGTCATCGTAAAGATGAAAACTGCTAGAACTATTCGATTTTTTGAAATGATGTTCTTTAACATTTTAAATGTGGATTTTAACACCTCTTTATTTAGATTCAAT
>Ga0129353_1510432_pt1 | contig 13881 bp, 8 predicted proteins | sample CPBNA2_4_FD_105431 | JGI IMG/M metagenome (GOLD analysis project Ga0129353, IMG submission 105431) | Freshwater to marine salinity gradient microbial communities from Chesapeake Bay, USA - CPBay_Sum_27_0.2_RNA2 (Metagenome Metatranscriptome) | ecosystem: Environmental > Aquatic > Marine > Coastal...
GACAAGATACGCTAAGAAAATGGTAAGACCTGAGTTCTATGGTAAGATTTATGTTAAAGATTTAACATCTTTATAATAGATAATACTTAGAATACTTAGAGGTATTTTATAAAATAGAGGGATTCCGAAAGGTTTCCCTCTTTTTTTGTTTATACACTTCCTTTTTACTTTTCGTATATTTATAATAGTATAATTGAATAACAAGGAGAAAGTATAATATGTCTCAAGCAAGAATTTGGACAGGAACAGCATCATTCACCTCAGGTTCCTCTACACCATTTGGAACTTTTGATTCCGATTCGTTATTCCAAACTGATGCACCAAAGATAGCATCTTGGTGTGCAAAAAGATTGGGATATCCTATTATAGATGTGGAGTTAGAAGGTGAAAATTTCTTTGCTGTTTTTGAAGAAGCGGTATCAGAATATTCCGCACAAGTAAATCAGTTTAATATAAGAAATAACCTCGGAGCATTAGAAGGACAAGCTACAGGCTCTAACTATACAGGACAATCAGTTTTAGGTTCGGATTTAGTTAACACTATTACCATTAGTGAGGCATATGGAAATCAAGCAAATGTTGGTGGTAGAGTTGATATTAAAAAAGGTTCAATAACAGTTGGAACTGGTTCACAAGAATATGATTTACAAGCTTTATGGGGTGATGTTAGTGAAAGTGGTGAAAGAATTGATATTACCAAAGTTTATTATGAAACAACTCCTGCTATTCAAAGATTCTTTGACCCTTATTCAGTAAGTGGACAAGGAACTCTAAACTTAATTGATGAATTTGGTTTCGGTTCATTCTCACCAGCGGCACAATTTATCTTGATGCCAATCTATGAGGATATGTTAAGGATTCAACAGATTGAATTCAACGACCAATTTAGAAAATCAGCACATTCATTCAATATAGTAAATAATAAAATTACAATTTTACCAAAACCACAAACAACTTACAATCTTTGGTTTGAATATCAAGTAATGAAAGATGTGAGAGAAGGTTCTACTGTAATTACTCCAAATGTAGTATCAGATTATTCAAACATTGGATATGATTTTGCAGAATATTCTAAAATAAATGATGTTGGTAAACAATGGATAAGAAAATATACACTCGCTTTGGCAAAAGAGATGTTGGGTGCAGTTAGAGAAAAATATTCAACTGTTCCTATACCTGGTTCTGAAGTTTCTTTAGATGGTGCGGCATTGAGAGCTGAAGCACAAACAGAAAAAGATGCTCTTATCGAACAATTAAGAGAGAATCTGAATGAAGTAAGTAAAAAACAAAGAATGGAGAACGAAGCGGCAATGGTTGACCAACAACAACAAATCATTCAGAAAGTTCCCCTTAATATTTATATAGGATAAAATTATGCCAAAGTTTTTCAATGCTAAAGATTTAGATTTTATCAAAACTATTTCTGAGGAAGTAGTAGATTATGTTGTAGAACAAGCAGTTGTTCTATTCAAGGTATCTGTTGGTGAAACTAAAACAAACTTATACGGAGAATCTCTCGGTAAAGTATGGCATGCACCTGCAACATTAATGTGTATCGTTGATAGAGAACCAATGAATGTTGTATATGAAGGATTTGGTGCAGATAAACAACAAGCAGTAGAATTTAGATTCAACAGACAAAGATTAAGAGAAACCTCTTACTCAGTACCAAAGGTAAGAGATATAAATGGAACATTGATTCCAGCTGATGCAATTCAAAATACAGAATATGGATATCCTGAAATTGGTGATATCATTCTGTTTGATGGAGTATATTATGAAATAGATAATGCAAGAGAGAGTGCATTAATTGGTGGACAACCTGAGATTTATAATTCAGAATCAAGTTCATTTGAAGATACAAGAATGCAATTAGTTGCAACGGCGTTTATGGTAAGAAGAAGTTCAATTCAAATAGATGAGAGGACAATATAATGGCAATAGACCCCTTAAAGAAAGTTCCCATCAATAGAGGACAACAATTTAAAGTAGATTCCCCAACTCTTGAAAAGACGAAGGGTGTAAGATTATATGATGTTGATTTAGCAATCGCAGAACATATGATTGATACTGTTATTCCATCAGTAGAAGCTTTTAAAGAAAAAATAAAAGTACCTGTAATGTACGGTAATCCTGAAAGATGGAAAGCTGTTAAAAAAGATGGATACTTAAGAGATAAAAAAGGACAAATACAAATTCCTTTAGTAATGTTCAAAAGAAACTCTATTGAAAGAGATGAAGCCATGGCATCTTCTATGAATCGCCATGTTTCATATCCATCTGTATCAAGATATTCAAAAAAACATAAGTACGATAAGTTTTCTGCAATGACTGGAACTCAAAAACCAGTTGAATTATATGATATTGTAATGCCTGATTATGTTACTGTTTCATATGAATGTATGATATGGACTGATTTCACAGAACATATGAATAAGATTGTAGAGGCATTTCAATATGCTACAGATGAATATTGGGGAGATAAAAGTGGATTTAAATTCAGAGTTAGAATAGATTCTTTTGAAAACACTACTGAGGTTGGTGAAGGTTCTCAAAGAATTGTTAGAACTACTTTTACTATGTTAGTAAATGCTTACTTACTACCAGAACAATTTGATAATGAAAAAACTCACAAAAAATCATTTACTCCTAAAAAAGTGGTTTGGGGATTAGAAACAGATTTAACAGGATTAAGTGGTGGTAATGTAACTAATTCAACAATAAAAAAACAATTATACAATGAATACTCTGATGTTATTGATTTTATGTCAATCAGAGGTTCACAAAGAACAACCTTTGTAGATGCTGATACGGTTAAATTAGAAAATGTTGAATTACCAAAGTTACCACCTGAATTAGATGGTGTATTTAATGTAGAAGATTGGTTTAGAGTTTATATAAATGGTGTATTCATTCCAAATGGAAAATATACATATGAATATAATGCACCTGAAATTTATTTCAACTTCTCAACAGGTTCTTTATCAGAAGGTGGTACTTATCCTGATGATTTACAATCTACATCAACTGATTTAGGATATATCTTAAGTGGTAGTGATGAAATTGGTATAACAGGTAAATTTATAGAATTATAAAAATGGCTATTAAAGATTTAGAACAAATATTGAGACAAGTTCATGAACCAGATGAATATAGTTTGGTGCCTGAAAATATGAATCACACATTGTATTGGGTTTGGAAATTGGAAAATGGTAAATTAAAAGATTTAGATAATAATTTAAGAAATAATAGACCTGACCACGCAAGATTTGATATATTTATTAATGGTCAATACATACTTGAAGATGATTATATATTTGAAGGTAGTGGTACTGATTTAATTGTAAAATTTAAAAAGGCTAATTTTGGTTATTCAATTGAGGCTGATGATGATATAAAAATAGAAGGAGATATAGATAGATTGTAATGGCAAAAGTAAAACCAAATATTGTAACTCCTTTTAATGATAGAGCAAGATTTAAATCTTTGGTGCAAGAAATTATAAAAGATACAACCATCTTTACTCATGTACCAGATTCTATATCTTTAAGTGGTGTTTTATTTACAATCACTCTATCTAATAAAAAATTTAATTTTGATGAATTAAAAGTAGATGACCTATCTGATTATGTAGATTTATACCTCCAAGGTGTAAAAAAATCAGCTAGTTCTTACTCGGTTACTGATGATGGAACAAATATAGTAATTCAAACAAATGAAAGTATTACACTTGAACCTTCTCAAATAGTTAATACTGATTTTGTTGTAAAAGGAAAGATAGTAAGTAGATAATGGCAACTTTAATTCAAAGTAAACAGATACAAGGTGTAGTAACCGCTTCCGTTGTTGAAGGGGAATTTAAAGTTTCTGGTTCATTTATTGCAACCGGTTCAAATTCCATCTTTGGTAACATAACTGCATCTGCTATTTCTTCTTCTGGCCCCATATATGGTGTTAGATATACCGATGTACAAGGTACACCAAGTTTTATAGGTGGTACTGGTATTACAATCGAAGAAGTTGGTGGTATATATACAATCACAAACTCAGCAACAGATGATACTGGTTCTGATTCACAAACTCTTTCTATTGTTGGAGACCAACTTACAATCTCAAGTGGTAATACCATAACTATCCCAACTGGCAGTGGTGGTGGTGCATCATCATGGAGTGAATTAAGTGGTATTCCAAGTGGTATAATAAGTGGTTCGGAACAATTACCAGAAGGGTTAATTAGTGGTTCAACCTTTTCAACATTTAGTTCATCAGTTGATTCAAGAATAACAGGTATTTCTGCGGGAGGTGCAGGAGCAGATTGGTCTACCAACCTACAAAATATCCCAAGTGGAATCGTATCAGGTTCTCAACAAGTAATTATCTTATTACCTGAGGGAGTGATTAGTGGTTCAGAACAATTACCAAGTGGTATTGTTTCATCATCTGCTCAAATTACATCATTAGGATTTATATCAGAATCATTTTCAACTGATAATACTGATATTGTTAGTGGTTCAGTTTTAAGAACCTTAGATGGTACTGGTGTACTTAGTGGTTCTATTGTTGAACAACTTCCAAGTGGAGTAATCTCAGGTTCATCACAAATTGATTTGGAAGTAGTTACTGGTGGAAGTGGAATTATATCATCATCTCATACAGAAATACCCGAAGGTACTATTTCATCATCTGCACAAATAACAGCATTTGGATTTGTATCGGAAAGTGGAGATAATATACCTGAAGGAACAATTAGTAGTTCTGCTCAAATTACATCATTAGGGTTTATATCCGAATCATTCTCAACTGATGGAACTGATATTGTAAGTGGTTCTGTACTTAGAACTTTAGATGGAACTGATGTTATAAGTGGTTCATTGGTTGGTGGTACGAATGTAACAATTACTTCTGGCAGTGGAATTATCACAATTAGTGCATCAGATGTAAGTGGAAGTGATGCTTCATTAATTGATTCACTAAATACTTTTACAAGTTCAATACAAACTGAAGTAGATGCAATATCTGCACAAACATCATCGTATTTAACAGAATTACCAAGTGGATTAGTAAGTGGTTCATTTAGTTCATCCATTGATTCAAGGATTGATACCGAAAAAACAAGAATAGATAATATATTAAGTGGAGCAAACTCAGATTATGACCAATTTGTAGAGATTGTAAACTTAGTAAATTCAACAGATACAACAAATGATACGGCATTTGCAAATCATTATACTTCAAGTAGACAAAGATTAACAGCTCTTGAAACATTTACATCATCAATAGATTCAACTATAAAATCTAAGTTAGATTCTGATGGTGTATTTAGTGGTTCGATAGTTGCTGGTGAAAATATAACAATAAATGTAGATGGTAGTAACTATATTATATCATCTTCTGCTAGTGGTGGTGGTAGTACAAGTGTAACTGTTTCTGATTCAGCACCAAATTCACCATCTGAAGGTGATTTATGGTGGAAATCAGATGATGGTAACCTCTATGTTTATTATGATGGTTATTGGGTAATATCAATTGATACTACAAATGCTCTACCAACAGGTGTAATTAGTGGTTCGGCTCAAATTACAGCATTAGGATTTGTAAGTAGTAGTGGAGATAACACACCTGAAGGAACAATTAGTGGTTCTGCACAAATAACTGCATTAGGATTCATATCAGAATCATTTTCAACCGATGGAACTGGTATTTTAAGTGGTTCTAAAACAGATATTTCATCACTTAATACATTTACATCATCAATACAAACAGAAGTAGATGGATTAAGTGCCGCAACCTCATCATATTTAACAGAATTACCAACTGGAGTAGTAAGTGGTTCTTCACAACTAACATCTTCGTATGATACAAGATATGCATTAAGTGGTTCTGGTGGTGGAGGAGATGTTACTTTCGATGGAGATAGAATTATATCACAAGATAAGTTACCAGAGTTCTTTTCAGCATCATTTAATCCTGGTACAACAGGTTCAGTACAAGATTTCTTAAATGCAGTATTTTATCCAAATAGTGCACCATCAATTACAACTGGTAACCAAACAATTGCAGAATATACACCAAGTAGTACAACGATTGTAACAATTGCAGGAACAGACCCTGAAGGACAATCACTTACATTTGGCACAGCTTCATCATATACTGATGATTTAGTTAGAGTTGCATCAAATGGTGTTCTAACTTTGAATGCATTAGCAGAATCATCATCATTTAATACTGATTTGGTTGGTGGAGTACATGGACATACCTTTACAGCAACAGCAACTGATACATTTAACTCAACTGTTGAAAAAGATATTACTGTTTTTGTAACCCCCAACTCAACACCAGTATTTAGAGAAACTTCTACAAGTGGAAATATTATAACATCGGTAACTTCTAACTTAAATGAAAGTTCAGCTGATGATACTTTGGTAAAAAGAGTATATTTTACAGATGCAAATGGAGATGATATTACGATTCATTCATCTTCTATTGATAATAACCACTTTGATATAACAAAATACTCAACTTATGTTGATATTAGACAAAATACAGGTTCATTAGATTATGAATCACAAACAACTTATACATTTAGTATATCTGCATCAGATGAACACTATGAAGCAGGACAAGATTCTGATTCTATAGCAACTTTACCTATTACTGTTAATGTTGTTGATAATGCAACACCAACTGTAAACAACCAAACACTATCTTCCATCAATGAGAATAGTTCAAATGGGGCAACTGTTGGAACTATATCGGCTGCTGATAGTGAGGGTGATACAATAACATTTAAAAACTTTGAATTACATCAAATTCTATTAGATGGTAGTAATGTTTCAAGTGGTTCATATGGTGGAACATCACAATTAACAGACCCACATGAAAATCCATTCCAAATGAGTTCAAGTGGTGTGGTAACAAGAAAAACAGGTGTTTATCTAAATTCAGATTTAATAAACAGATACATTTATAGAGTTCAAGTAACTGATGCTTACAATACTGATTCAGCTGTAGGGTTAGTTACAATAAACATCGATGATGATACACCAGCAACTCTTTCAGATAACTGGTCTGCTGGTCCGTACATAATAGAATCATCGGTTAGTAATGGTTTAGTTAGAGTTAATTCAAATGGTAGAACAGGAACACAAGCAGATTATGGTTCTAACCAAAGTGGTACATGGTCATCATCAAAACCAGCAATTTCAATCAATTCAAATGGTAATTTATCGATAGGATTGGATATAAGTGGTTCAACTACTGGTAGTGGTGATACACTTGATTCAGTAATTACATTTACAAACACATTTGGTACAACAACTACTGATAATTTGAGTGTAAGTGTTACTACAAACGAAGCACCAACTGTAAGTTCAACATCAACTTCTAATTTAAACACAAATCAGGCAACTGGTTCTGAAGAAATACTATCTTTATCTATATCAGATACCGAAAGTGATTCAATACCTAATAGTGGATTGAGTTTTGAGGGATATAATACAACTTATTTCACTCCTTCTATATCAACTCCATCAATGAAGTTATTAGTAAACAATACTTCAGTACCTGCTGGTACATATTCATATACTGCATCACTTCAAGATGTTCATGGATTCAGAACAAACAAAGAAAGTGGTTCATTTACTATTGCACAAGCAGATGATGGTACACTTGGAGGAGATACTACATCATATATTATAGAATCTGGTCAAAGTGGTGATTCAATTAGAGATGCAAGTGGATTTGGTGCAGGAAATACCTCACAAGTTTCAGTTTCATACTCAACTTCATATGGTTCACCTGTGGTTCAATCCTTTACCTCATCAAATGAAGCAATTTCGATTGATAATAGTGGTAACTTAACACTTGGATTGAACATAAGTGGTTCAACTACTGGTAGTGGAGATACAATAACATCAACAATTACATTTGTAGACCAATATGGTAATCAAGATACTGGTACCGTAACTGTAAATGTATTTGATAATCATCTACCAAGTGCATCTTTCACAGATGTAACTGGTGATTTAAATACAAACGAAGCAACAACTGGTACTGATTTAGTAAATGTAACAATTACTGATACTGAGGGAGATACTCCATACTCAGCATCATTAAGTGGTACAGATGCTTCATCATTCCAATTACAATATAACAATTCAAACTCATCATCACTTGATATTCAAGCGGCATCTAATTTATCTGCTCAAACTTACAATTATACACTCAATGTTTTTGATAATTTTGGTAAATCATCATCATATGATAGAACATTAACTATTTCTCAAGCGGATATAGGTACTTTAGGTACAAATGGTACATTCTATATTATAGAATCTGCTGTAAATGGTAACAACATAGTAACAAATTCAAATGGTAGAACAGGAACACAAGGAGATTTATCAGTTTCATACTCACCAAACTATGGTTCTCAGGTTGTACAATCGTTTACTTCTTCAAATGCGTTGATTGATGTAAATTCAAGTGGTAACTTATCTGTTGGTACTAATATTAGTGGTAGTGGTCAATTAAGTGGAGATACTATTTCATCAAATATTACATTTGTAGACCAATATGGAAATATAGGAAGTGGAAGTATATCGGTGAATGTAACAACAAACAATGCACCTGATATTACATTTAATAATTCATCTTTCCTAAATACAAATCAGGCAAGTGGTTCAAGTGGAACATTAGTAACACTAACATTTAGTGATACTGAGGGAGATACTATTGATTACGATGGTGTAACATTCTCAGATTCATCAAATCAATTAACTTTCACACAAAATTCTAACACTTGGTTAGTAACAGCAAACTCACAATTAAGTGCATCAAGTTATACATTTAGTTCATCGGTAGATGATGTGCATTCTTTCAGAACAAATACAGAAGGACATACAATAACAATTGCACAATCTGGTTTAGGAACACTTGGTGGTGATACTTCAATTTATAGTATTGAATCTGCTGAAAGTGGAGATGCATATAGAGATGCAACAGGATATAATAATGGAAATACTGCACAAGTAAGTGTATCTTACTCACCATCATATGGTTCACAAGTTGTACAATCATTTACTTCTTCAAATCAAGCAATTGCAATAGATAATAGTGGAAATCTTACATTAGGTTTAGATTTAAGTGGTTCTGTAACTCAAAGTGGAGATACTATAAATTCTACAATTACATATGTAGACCAATATGGAAATATAGGTAGTGGTTCAGTAACAGCAACTTTATTTGGAAACGCATCACCAGCAGCTTCATTTGTATCATCATCGAATTATGAAAGTGATAACGCAACAAGTGGTTCAAATGCTGGTACTTTAACAATTACAGATACAGAATCTAATTCACCATTTACGGTAACTCTTGCAGGTACAGATGGTGGCAAGTTTGATGCTAGTGGTAGTGCTGGTTCATTCCAAATACAACCAACTGGTTCACTTGATGCAGGAACATATACAATTAACATAACTATAACTGATAGTTATTCAGAATCAGTAACATTAACAAACGAAACAATCACAGTTGACCAATCTGCAAATAATGGTGAGATTTATATTTACTACTCAAATTATGGAACAGTTTCAGGATTTAATTCTAACTATAATGCTGTAATGGGTGCAAGTACTGTAAATTCTGATACACCACCTCAAGTAACTGCCTATACGGCAAATACGGCATCACCATATTATAAATTTAAAGCAGGTGATATAGGAAGTACAACGATTTCATTAGCAGGAAGTAAAACTGCAACATTGGCCGCAACAGTAAGTGGTTCAGATTTAAATACCGCAATATCTGAATCAGCTGGAGCTATGAGTTGGACAAATGGAGTACAAACAATTATAGTTTTCCCAAGTGGTTCATCAATGACGGGTGTACCTACATCTATGGCAGATGCATTTGGTGGAAGTACTGATGGGGAATTTGTTTTAGTAGAATATGTGGATGGTACAAGTGCACCATTAGGAGCAGCTTCAACTGTAATACAGTCTATTGTGTTAGATTCGGCAAAAGATGGATTTACAGAGTGGAATGTAATAGGAACAGTAGGACAAAATTCAGGAACAACAATGAGATTAAAAATATTACCAAGTTCTGGTTCACTTGGAGATTTTTAAAAGTAAAATATTTATATAGGAGTAAAAAAGGAAAAATAAAATGCCATTAAATGTAACCACAAATTTACAATTAAGTTCAGGAGCAATATCAGCTGGTGAAGTACTAGCTAGTGTTGATAGAATTAAAGGTGCATTTAAGGTTCTTACTTCTACTACATTAAATGCATCTTCTGTAAGTCAATTTTCAGATGGTCAAATAGTTTATGTATCGGATAGTGGTTCTTTATATAAAGCTAATATAACTTTAGCAGATTATATAACTACATTTGAAGATACAGTATCATTTTCACAATTTTCATTCAATAGTGGTTCATTTGTATCTGCATCTTTTGATAGTGGTTCATCTGTACTTACTTTTTTTGGTGAAGAGTTAGCTGGTTCTACTCAAGTATCAATGTCTGTTGATTTATCTGCTCTCGAAGGGGGTGGAGGTGGAGGTAGTGGTGATATCACCGCTGTATTCACATCAGATGAAGGTATTACTGGTGGAGCTTCAAGTGGAAATGTTGTACTTGAATTACAAGCGGGTGATGGTATTGCATTGAACTCATCGGGTATCAATGTAAGTACTGGTTCAACTCATTTCGTTGGTGGAGTACAAAAAGTAGAGATAGATGGAGATACTTTTTAGTATTAGATTTATTTTCTATATTTATACTTGTAACATAAAAAACCTATATAGGATTTAAAAGGGTAAATACCCGTTGAACAAATGGTTACAAAAAAATAAAGGTTTTCGAAATTTAAATTAATTTTTTAAAAAGGAAAAAAATAACAAATGGCACAAATTATTAAACACAGAAGAGGTAATCTTGAAGGTTTATCTTCTGCAACAACACGAGCAGGTGAACTCTTAGTTGTTACTGGTTCTTCGGGATTAGGAACAATTGCTAATGGTGATAGTTTAGTATTTGTTGGTATTGATGGTTCAACGGCAACGCCTGTAAACAAAGTATTACAAGGAACAACCGTACCTAACCTAACTGGAGCATCCTACAACACTCATGTTGATGGTATTCCATTCTTCGATACTGATGATGAGAAACTCTATATCCTAAACAAAGGTGGTAACATCGAAGTAAAAGCTGCTCCTCAAACAGGTGGTACTGGTATTGTATCTGGTTCCTCACAAATTAATGCTGATTCGGTAACAAACTTTGATTCTAATGTAAAAGCTAAATTAGATGCTGATACTGTAATCTCTGGTTCTTCACAAGTAGTACTACAAAGTGGAGATAAGACAGGATTCACAGGTGCTGCATCGATTACTACATTAGGAACAATTTCAGCAGGTAATGTAACTGCAATTCTTCCAAGTGGAACGATAAGTGGTTCATCTCAAGTTAATGCTGATTCAGTAACAAACTTTGATACTAATGTAGATTCAAGAATGGATGCAAAAGGAGTTATCTCTGGTTCATCTCAAATTTCTCTTGATACTGATGATGTATCCGAAGGTTCTTCAAACTTATATTTCACTAATGCAAGAGTTAAAGCAAGATTAGATGCCGAAACTGTAATTAGTGGTTCATCACAAGTTAACGCAAACTCAATCACAAACTTCGATTCTAATGTAGATGCTAGAATGGATGCAAAAACAGTAATAAGTGGTTCAGGTCAATTATTAAATGTTGCTACTGATTTCGGTTCAGGCCGAGTAAGTGGTGAACAATTTGGTGATTCAGCTGGAACATCAACATTTACTGGTTCATTCAATGGTGATGGTTCAGGTCTTACTGGTCTTGCAACTGATTTAACAATCGGTGCGGATAATGGTTCTGATGATACAGTTTCACTTTCAACTGGTACTCTAACAATTGCAGGTACTACAAATGAGATTGAAACTACTGTATCTAACGACCAAATTGCTGTTGGATTAGTAACTAACCCAACTATTGGTGGTAACTTAACTGTTGTTGGTAACTTAGATGTACAAGGAACAACTACAACTGTTGATTCAACTACTGTTCAGATTGGTGATAACATCATCGAATTGAATGGAACAGGAGCAACAAATGGTGGTATCCATGTAAAAGATGCAACTGCACCTAATACTGATACTGGTTCCTTAATTTGGGATTCAACAAATGATATTTGGAAGGCTGGTACTAAAGATTCTGAAGTAGAATTAGTTAACATAAGTGGAACGCAAACTTTAACTAACAAAACAATTAATGGCTCAAATAACACTATTTCAAACATTGCAAATAGTTCACTTGTAAACGATGGAATAACTATTGCAGGAGCTGATACATCTTTAGGTGGTTCTATAACTGCCGCGGCAATCGTAAATGCAGTAACTGGTAATGTAGTTTCTGGTTCATCTCAAGTAGATGCGGCTTCAGTTACTAACTTCGATTCAGAAGTAGATTCAAGATTAGATGCGAAAACAGTAATTTCTGGTTCAGGCCAAGTAGCTTTAAGTGGTGTAACTGGTAATACTGATAATGTAACAGAAGGTTCATCAAATCTTTATTACACAGATGCTAGAGTAAAAACTAAATTAAACGCAGATGGTGTAATTAGTGGTTCATCACAAGTAAATGCTAACTCAATTACGAACTTTGATTCAAATGTAAAAGCAAAATTAGATGCTGATACTGTTGTTTCGGGTTCTTCACAAGTAGTATTACAAAGTGCTGATAAGACAGGATTCACAGGAGCTAGTTCTATCACAACTTTAGGTACTGTAACTGCTGGTAATGTAGCTGCAATTCTTCCAAGTGGTGTAATCTCTGGTTCATCTCAGATTGAAGGAAACTTCTTAGAAGTAAATGGTGATAATGTATTCTCTGGTTCGGCACAAGTTCAACTTGGTTCGGCTAGTGGTACAATTGATATCTCAGACCAAACTAACTTCGCAGTTGGTGATACTGATAATATCGATTTAATCTTAACAGGTGATACTTTAACTGCAAACATTAAAGGTGGTGTAATCTCTGGTTCGGCACAATTACTAAATGTTGCTACTGATTTTGGTAGTGGTAGAGTAAGTGGTGATAACTTCGGTGATTCAAACGGAGGTTCAACTTTCACTGGTTCATTTGAAGGTGATGGTAGTGCATTAACTGGAATTGCTACATCTCTTACTGTTGGTGCTGATAATGGTTCTGATGATACTGTTGCACTTTCAACTGGTACTTTAAATTTTGTAGGTACTTCAAATGAAATTGAAACTACTGTATCTAACGACCAAATTCAGATTGGTATTGTAACTAACCCAACACTTACTGGTAATGTAACTGTAACTGGTAACTTAAATGTTGAGGGCACAACTACAACTATCGATTCAACAACTGTTCAGATAGGTGATAGAATACTTGAATTAAACTATGCGGCTGGTGCTGGTGATGCAGGACTTTTAGTTACTGATGTTGATGGTACAGCAAATAGTGGTTCATTAGTATGGGATGCTTCATCTGATTATTGGATGGCAGGTGCTGCTGGAAGTGAAAAGGAACTTGCAAGATTAAATGCATCTCCAACTTCTAACAGAGTACTTAAGGCTGACTCCAATGGATTATTGGTTGATTCATTAGTTTCTGATGATGGTTCGAATGTAACAATCACAGGAACTGCAGAACTAAGAGTTAATGGTGCAACTGCTAACTCATTCGTTTATTATGATTCAAATAAATCAATCGAATCAGTTGCGGCTTCAACTGCTGGTGATGTAATTCAATGGAATGGTTCATCATTCGTTGCAAGTAACGAGATTGATGGAGGTACATTCTAATAAGAATTTACTTAAATA
>Ga0129353_1155000_pt1 | contig 13774 bp, 15 predicted proteins | sample CPBNA2_4_FD_105431 | JGI IMG/M metagenome (GOLD analysis project Ga0129353, IMG submission 105431) | Freshwater to marine salinity gradient microbial communities from Chesapeake Bay, USA - CPBay_Sum_27_0.2_RNA2 (Metagenome Metatranscriptome) | ecosystem: Environmental > Aquatic > Marine >...
ACTGGCTCTTTTTGTGGTGCTTATGATACTGAATCTGCATATGGTTACATAGGAGAATTTGCGCGTAGTGATAAGGTGCTCTCAGGAGTCCCGATAATTCCGCAAGTCAGGAGATGGAACTGAGCTACAACCATTTTCAACTATGTTATCATACTATTTGAAGGTAGAGTATTCATCATGAATCGATGTTGTATCTAGTCGTACCGACTTGGGTATAAAGATCTGAGGTATCGTTGTTTGGAGATGCCAAATCCGCTGGAGATGGATGACCTGAGTGCCATATGTGAGGACATATGGTGTGTCCGGCTTCTGTTAGGGTTACCTTCCCTAAATTAGCCGTGTTGCAACACAGGGAGGAAGGCGACTGATGTCATGAAAACGAGAAACCGCTGGGTGGCGGAGAATCGTAATAGTGACGGCCTAGAACATGAGAAACCATGTTATACGGAGGCTTTGCGCTCCACAGGCCGGATGTGACGTATTACAGCCGTATTGTCGCATATAGCTGTGATACTGAGTCTATCAGTAAGTGGGTCCAGTACCAACTGGGGTGTAGCCCACAAGGGTGCGTGTCTACCTGCGCATCTGCTTCTGCCATCAAAGAACCGAACCTCGTGACAGACGCTTTATATTTTTAGTTGAATAGGACCGGAAACATTTTTCAGGATTTTATCCGTTGTCAAACGTAAATTGACCGTGCTCGATGTTAAGAGACGCCGCCAGCGTACTGGTTGGTTTTCGCACCAGCATTTTATGCAAACGTGACGTGGGGTTGATCACCTCACGGTAATCAAAGCACGGCCCAACTGGCCAATCAATATTGTTACCAATGCAAAATAATAAACTGGAGCAGCCGGGACACCGGTGAAAGCTAGAATTACACACAACACCCAACAAGCCGATAGAGTCGACCGCTTACCACAAGGAAATGCACGATAGTACCTCGACGGAGTAAACGACCAACACATGAAGAGGAACATTCAAGACATCGCACAAATGGTGCAATAAAGGACGCAATCTATCGCAGTACACCAAACTGTTCGTAGTATGCACGAATTTGAACAGTTAAAAAAAAACAAGATATTACAACATGATACCTAACACAGTTGCACTACACAAAATGGCGCGTGAAAATATTAATGTCGACGATAGCGTGAGACACTAAATAGAGCGTGAAACGTGTCGATTACTTGGCGGCATGCAGAAATAAAATTTCTCAAAATAAGACAACATCGAGTATCGCCGCCCGAAGAAAAATCAAGTTGTTGAACTTAATAAGCGAAATCATCGATTACATTATTTTTACTACGCCCCCGATACGGCAGAAAATCGATTGTAAGGCATTAAAGACCTGTAAAAACTCGTCGACAGTGAAATTGTTATCCAAGAAAACGGAAAGACGATCTATCATCCTCTGTATGGTCAAAAATACTGGGAATTATCAAATTATTTAAACGACAACGAAAAGAAAGAACAATTCGCTCAACAATTACTCGAGCATTTTGATTAAATTAAAACAAGAATGCCTTTTTTAACAGAATCAGACATACAGCATTTGGACCAGTAAAAACAAATATTATCTAAGATTGATTGGGCGGACGTTTGGTAGGGATATGATCCACGTACGGTGTATATTAGCCCATTTGGTACCGCTATCGCTATACACAATTGCCGAATTTGCAGAGATCCGTTGACATAAAGACACAATGTTCCTTCCACTTTGTTTCCTTTGGTTGATAGCACAAAAGATGATAACACTGTTAACCGATCGTACTAATTATTTCAGCTAGCACTCCAAACAGCTGCCTTGGACGCATCGTAAGTTTCCGACAATCAGCGCTGTAACGACCAGAAGAACTTATTCCCAAATCGTGATCATCTGAACGTGTTATTCGATACCAGAAACGGCCAAGTTACTCTAAATATGTTCCAATATCCTGATTTCCACTTGTAATATAAAGACAGCAAAGATTAACGAAGATTACAAATGTATAATCAATCTTTTGAGTACATTAGAATTATGTAGTAGATCACCCGACAAATGTATTTAAAATGCCAATCCCTTCATAGAGACGGTTACAAAACAGGAAAAGATTTCAGTTATTACTAGATTTTCACCACATCGTTGTTTGCCAATGATCAGTACTCCCAGTGCGATTTGCGTGAGTTCATGCATTCGACAGAATTAACGTTAGACCAACTGTCAGCCTTCTTAACCGCAATGATCGTTCGCAATTTGTACATTATCCATCCCAACTAAGTCGCGGGAATAATGATCGTGTTGAGGAATTATATGTTAACCATTGACTTGCAATTGCTTTTAAAACTAATGTTCTTAAAGACCACGATGGTGCGTTCTCTAAAAACGGCGTCTCGTAAGAAGGTTGATCAAGATATGACCCGTGACACTGACTCACTTGAACTAATACACACAAGTGTTTTTACTGACCAACGGAACAGTTGCGTTTATGATGTGATGTTGCTAGACATGGCCAGTTGTTACACAAAGATGAAAGAAGAACTTAGACGGGGCCCCACGGGCATCAAACAAATTGACGACGAATGGGATCCAACAAGACAAAACATGCGAAATAACTACATGCTTGAGATGGACAAAAAAACACTGTGTGATTTCTTAGACTTACCACCGTCATATTACTCCGCCGTTGGTTGCATGGATGAGGTGGACTTCTGGGCCCGTATTGTTGCACCAAATTGCGCTTTCACATTTGAGTGCAAGGACATCGCTGTAAATGGGGGCGAGTTATTGAAAAGAATACTAAAACGCTCTAGTGCTATCGTGCGACAAATCAAACTTATTTTGACTGCCGTAGATTGTCGTACGAAAATTAAATTTCATGAAAAACACCGACGTGAGGAAAATCCATGCCAATTATTACTTTGTCTATAAAAAGGTAATGATCAGTATCATCACCCCCAATTGGTCAAACATTTGGAGCTTTTGGCCGAAAATGTCGTACGACGCATATTCAAACTGTAAATGGATTCCCTGAACTAAGCCGGTTATAATACGAAACACAGAGTCTCCGTGTGTGGTGTCCCCAACATGCGATCAGTGGTCACTTCAGGCCAATGCATCACATAAACCACTAAAGAGAAATACACCCACCAAACTACTAGTTTTCAGTACACTAAAACCAAAGAACCAGATTATTAAGAAACGTAGATTGCTTACTCTTCAGCGGGTAAAAATCATCGGACCAATACAGTGAATACCAATGCCTCGACTAACAATGTACCATCAGGCTCACCCCAATAATCGCCCAAAAAGGATATGGACGAACCGAGAGGGCCAACCGTCGGTATGACACAGTTGAACACTATTGTTCCGCAAATGGACGACGGGCGTCAGACGATAGAATACCTTCGCGTAGGAAACACGGTTAAATTCTCCAAAGGGATTTTAAACCCGCAAAGCATTTGGCAAACGGTAGACCAATCTGGCGCCGATAAAATTCCAATGCTCTTGTCTGGCGACTATGATGAGTTCATCTCACACCCAAACGTGGCATCTCATATACCTATTTATCAGGATGGCACCTGCAACCTTAAAGGTACTGACTAAATTGGCGGCGTCAAGATAGGCAATGGCATTTTACCCATTACGCCCAGTTAACACATAGGCGACGCATAATGCATCATGGGATAAGCGCAATAAGTCTAATAAATCATTTTAAAACCAGTGTTTTATGATACCTCGTTGTTCACGACAGGTGTTGAGGCGCCCACAAAAAGTTGCGTGCTGTTTGCTTCGTTCGGACCTTACGTGATGGTCGTTGCTCATGTTTTGCGTTTAGCAATGCGAAAGAAGAACGATTTCACTCTTTATTAATAACTGCAACAGCTCACATGTGACCTAATGACCGAACATTATGATGAGTAATATAATTTCCAGCGTGTGGAAAAAATAGAACCCGATACAGCAACTGCGTACGGTGAGTACATCAACGCTTAGACGACGCCTTAAATCCACTACACCTGCTTACGGTTTGTGCATAAGTTGCTTGCGGACAAAAATTTCAACACGTTCACCAATGCTTCCAATAACAGTTTTCTTACTTCCAAATGCAATTTGGAAGGTTTGTACTCCAATAATGCCGCCTTTGTTTTGAAACAGGGCTTCTTGGACCCGACCGTACGCCTTGCCGAACGTTTGGCGTGTGCCGGGGTCAAAATGTCTAGGTCTTTGGAACCATTGTACTAGAAATTGCAGGATTTGTTGTTGACTGACGAGCGCGGAACCACCCACGACACACTTTGTTGCACCTTTTTACATTGCAGGGATGGTCAAGTTCTTTTCTGTGGTGAAGGGCAGGTTGACACTTATGACAATGCCCATCTTGTAGGCGTTACCAATGTGGGGCACGAGCGATATTTTAAATTCATCGAGGAATCTTCGTCTTTAATCCAATAATTACAAAAACCACTCGAACCCAAAACAGCTTAAACTGATGTGGTTTGGCCCAAAGAAAAATATGTCAAACCAAGCCGCGAGACTTCTGAGACTTCAGAAAAAAAGAAAAAGAACGTGTCCTCACCCGCGTCAAGCGTCCAATCCGAAATTGGCAGCCCCTAAAGAATTGACACACCTGAACCAACAGAAAAACACTAAGCCCCGTAAACTCACGAGGAGAAACCATCAGACAGTGAGAGAAATGACAAGACCAAAGAACCGTCAAGTATGAAAGAAATTAAACTAACAGACGTCGATGCATAACCCAAGATTGATAAAGACACCAATACAAAAGAACCATCTGATGTGCGAACGCTTGAGATCAAAAACGGGTTGACATGTTTCGCCGATGACGCTTTCTTAAAAATAATTGCTGACTAGTACAAGGAAATAGCGTTAAATGTTATCAAACAAGCATTTGAACAGAGATCTTTAGATTTCACGGATTGTTCCGATGCGAACATAGTTAGTGTTTTGTCCCGTTTGCGAGACACGAACAGTTACTACATTAAACCAAATGATGTTTATCAATTCTTATTGTGGATTCGTGATTCCGTTCTGCTTTGCAAATACACGAAAACTAATTTCCTAATTGTCGATCACGGAGCTTCTGATGATTTGGTCCCTGAGTCATATAAATAAGACAGGGCTATAAAAGTTCAACAAGGAGAGAAAACCACGGTGGTGTTCTACAGCAAGTACAAAGGATCTGCGCAACATGGCACCAACACAGATTATTGGCGCGAGCTTGTTAACTTGTCAACTATTGTTGACCGCAAGGTCATGTACATATCGGACAATGATAACCATTTGTCGTTGGCTGCGTAAGATAGCACACTAGTGCAGAATCCCACCGTGTCGATCCCTGCCGCGTTTATGGAGTTATTGAGTCTAAAAATCCGTGAGGGGTTCATGGTCGAACTGACTATTGGCCGTCCAACAAGGACTAAAGGGGGAATGGAAGCACAATCGCAAAAATTTAGATACAACGCCATCGACTGTATTCAGTATCTAAATGACCACTTTTAAATCTCTTTTGACTCCAAAATGGAAACTTATGTTCTCAACATGGAAACCCGACCTACTGTACCCTAACAATAAGAAAAATCATGGTTTCAAGCAGCGAAAGACAGGTTCGAATACCATTCGTCTTACCACCACGATAGCGTTCCCCTTAAGATGGGCAATATCAACAGCATGAATGGCTACCAATATTTACGATTTTTCTCCGCGGTAGTGATGATGTTCAACGACATGGTGAAGAAGATACACGCGAGTAATAAAAATTTGTTTAAAAACGTCCCTTTTAACGACACAACCGGCAGCGAGTTGTAGAAGTCTCTGATTGACCACATTGAAATGAGCAGTGTCATGGTTTACACCGGTTTCTCAGAAGACGCGAAAGCTGCTTTTACTTTCTTTCTCTCCCAGTACCTGCGCCATGTGATGATGGAAGGAGATTACAATAAACAGCTTTCTATGGGTCTTTTTGTGGAGGCTGTGGCGAAAGTAGAACGTGATTTTAGAGCGACAACAGCATTTAACAACAGCACGTATAGTATGTAGAAAAGAGATTAACTCATATATGGTGTTCCTGTCTTGAAAACCATCACCAGTAAAATGAAACATATGAAATAATTCATAGCCGATTTGTTGGCCCCAACTGTTTGCACAAGTATTACGCTTTCCAGAGCATCATTTCGTCAATACATCGTTCTCGGCGTTGGTTTTTGCATTGCGGCATCAGCAGGACTAATGTATATTGGCAATAATTAAGACAAAAAGACTAAGAAGTCCGCACAGGCCGCTATTGATTTTTGTTAGGCAATTTCCGGAAAAAAGAAAGGAAACGCCAGGACCAACGATAAATGGTATTCGGTTGAACATAAACACATTAATACTTCGATAAGAGACATTTTGAAACCTGTCGAAGGGACGGAGGAAACAAACAAAGGATTCTTTTGGAAAACCATTAAAACAATAGGCACGCCTTTATTGTATGGGTGTGTTTCCACCACTACATTTGTTGGTTTGTTCTACTGCAGTATTGCGATGTTGAATAGATATTACTCTCAATCTCTGTCACATCATGTTGGAAGTACTTGCTGTTAATGGGTCTTGGATCGTAGCGCTGGTTTCGCCATCTTTTGTTCTGTCCTCTTCACTACATGGTTAAGAGAATCGATTATCTATAATTAGGTGTATTCTCGCGTTGGTCATTTGTTGACTATAATCAACGCATAGGGAATATTATCTCAGAACCATGACTCTTTCGGCGAAGTCGAAAAACGATAATACTAGGTGAGCGTCATCACCAGAAAAGCTGATTTCACTAAAGCTAAGACCGGTTCATACGCCAAAGTCCAGGGTCTTTACATTACGAATTGCGGGGTGTCCAATAGGTGCGTTGAAGAAGAAAAACGGGCGATTAAAAGAGTGACGGACAGGGCCATAAAAATTTGTAACACCATGGAGCAACATTAACGTTTTTCTGATGACGTGTTTTACGATCACTATGCACGCACAATCAAGGAAATCGCGCATTGCGATTATTACAAGTATTATTAAACGGCAGCTGCAAACACAATGTTAAACTTGTTTGATTAATCGGACAAGAGGAACAGATACTTCACCAGTATGCATTGGGAAAGAGCTTGGCACCTGGCTATATTGATTGATCTCCTTGATTAACGTATGATCAATCTCGAAAAACTAGACACTGAAATATTTATACCTCGCGAGCTCACGGGTCAGCGCTTTGAAGATCATTTCTTCAAAATCAGGCGCCATAGGTAGGAAATGCCTAATATCTTGAGCTACATAGCGTGTTCGTACTACGATTGCTTGACTGAAACCCAAATCCGAAATGTCTCTCCCTCACTGAGGGAATCACGATCAACTGGATTCCAACGACTGATAGAACTAAGTGGCGAGCTCTGTTCAAGTGTTTAGGCTGTTAAATTAGGCGAGTAAAATCAACTCTCAGTTTACTCCGAAATTGACGGTAAATACCATAAGATGGATTTGTCCGTTAAGCTGCCGGGGGTTTGCCGTGATAGTTTGTTTTTTGTCGACACAGAATTCAAACCATCTGGCGGTGAAGAAGGACTTTATAGTGTACAGGTTGCGGTCTATTCCAAACAAACAAAACGTACTACATCTTTGCATCTAGTTTCCACGTTCAACCCGGAGATTCAACCGACTGCTGAACAAATAGTCCGTGATTTCCATGAGTTTCTACGCATTAATGGCATGCCAACACTCATCTTTTGGGACGCGCGTCAAGACGTCAAAATGCTGAAATTGTAGGGTTACCCTAATATTATCGACCTACAAATGGAGTTTTCAAAAATAAAATCTGAAGCAATAGGTGAACACTACACCTCTGAAATCATGCGGGTGGGGTTGGAGACAGCTACTTCCACTGTCTTGGATGATATTGTAAGTGATGCCTTTGATTATCAAAATCCGACTTTCCAATCTTTGGTATAATACGGGCTTGGTGACGTGTAACGTATGGTGTACATTTACAATAGTATGAACCGTATGAAAGTTATTGATTAGTAGTTTTTACATCTATCATTTGTCAAGACCTTTATAGGAAGGCAACACTAGTAACAATGGCGCAACATCGTGGACAGCACTGGGTTGAAGGAAATACACAAACCCCGATTATACAACGGTGACATTTCTTCTTGTCCAGAGCATGATCAATAAGCTGTTGTGTACGGGTCTTATAAAGACGTATTGACCAACTTAACCAAGCAGTCGTAAAGCAAAAGAAAGTTTTGTGTCATCCTCAACAGGTCATAACCTGATGGCCAATCATGCATGCTGCAATCATTAATCTTGAATTTGTTAATGCTCTATCCAATTTACAGTAATAATGAAACTTTATGCATTAAAAGTATCATAAAAAAATATGTTCACCTGGACCATATCACCGGTTTGCCGTCGTACGATGTTGATTTCGGGAAATTGGCTGCTGATGGTATCCACGTCAAAATTTAAGGCTAACTAGTGCTGATCGCTGATATAATGCAAGCGATGAATCAAGACAATCAGATCGGCCAACGAACTGTTTTTAAAACCATTGTTGTGTGCAAGTAATTTGGGATACCTGTTTAAATGGTCACCAACCATCTCCCATCTTCTTTGGATAACTCCATTGCCTATATCAACCCGTTATAAACGAAAAATGACCCTCAGCCGTGCCGCATCCTTATATCACAACTCTGTCCTGCTTAAGAAAACGGACAAATTATTATGAAATAGTAACCGACATGGCATGCCATGGCAATACTCGACACAGTGATTGTGAACCAATTAGTCGGTCTAGGACGTTACGCGAATAGATGTGTTAGTTTTAGGCTTAGAAAAACTCATATGGCGACCATTTACCAGTACAGTTTCAATGATGATGTGGTGCAATGCTGTTCCAATGCTGATGTTATTTAAAAATCCATACGGTAATTTGAACCAGTGCTACGTAAACAAGCCAGTCACCGTTACGAATATGATACGTATAATAATGACCGTGACCCCCATGTACCGCTTGAAGGCTCTCAGGTGCTACGCGCTAATTATTTGAAAGCAGTGGATTTCTACAAATAAAAACAAACTGAAAAAATGGAGCAAATGGATCCTAGACAGCGTCAGATTATGTAAGGTTAGAATTTACTCGCTTGGTCTGACACTAAACAGGAGTTAGTAGGCAGTAAACAAGGCGTTACGCAATAATACGATAAGCTTTTGTCCCCCATCGAACTTGTCTCTGAAGTCGAAGCCAATAACGTTTTCCCCATGGCCAACTCTAGGCAAGTAGCAAGGATCAAAAAGGCGGCGAAATCGCTCGTTGAAAACACGCAACGTCTTAGCACTCAAGCCTCGGTTCTGGGCCCATCGTACGGTGTTGCACTTGACCAAGAAGCTGCCAAATAAGTCAAGGAATTGGGTATGCCGGTCTACGAAGAATCCGGAACTTAGTTCGTAAACATCGTCTTTAATCAATCGACTAGCCTCCCCAGTCAAATCAAATCAACCCTAGTGCGATCAGCTCAGTCCAACATTAATGATAACCCCAAAACGCGTAAGTAATGGCTAGAGTACATGTCTTAACAATTGAATTTCTTCTTCCAGCGTATTGGAAACGTGTCCGTTCACCCAAATCTCATTGACCATGCTATCGATAAGGTGGGACAATCAAACAAACCTGCCAAAGATAGGGATCGGATTATTGACAAACTAGAGCAATTGAAATACAGAGGACCCATTTTTGTCCCGTTGTCAGTACTGTTATTCCAAACTGACATGGTTCTTAAGGACCACACGTACTCCTTTTTCCTAAAAAGGGAGGTCGTGGATGGTTAGAAAGGCACCAACAGAAACATCACTCCACTTGCTGAAGATTTTAGATCCATGGGCATTGCCGAATTTGAGGCTATGACCTAAGTTTTGGAGAGGTTTGTATGGGACGACTTTGTTAAACATTGTACTCCTTTCTAGACGAATCAGAAAATGTGTGATGCGGTAGCCACTGCTGAAGCCGTCTTAGCTGCTGATTATTCTAAGTTTGACGCCACCATCTAACGTGATCTTCATGAAATTGAATACGAAGCCATGAGTAAAATTTTCAGCGGGCTGTATTAACCGGATTTCGTGAAATGCAATGACATACCCAGTCATGTTCAGGGTATCAATTTTGATTATCTGTGCCCTACTTCCCGTAAATCAGGCGTTCTTATGACCGGTTTGGGTAATACGCTATTTAACTATTTTATGTTCAATTTCGCTTTCGAAGTCCTGGGGTACGATCGACGCAGGCTGGTAACCTTGATAGTTGAAGGTGATGACTCGTTAGTTGGCGTTTAACAAACCAACCACGACGAGGTTGAGGGAATCATCAAAACCATAACGAAAGCTGGATTGAACGCGACCAAAGAGATCTCTGTTGGCCCTCGACATTAGAAAGACTGGGCCGACAGTGAAGCAAATTTTGTTGGCAATTAATTTATATCAGATCCACATTGTTGTTTTTCAGTCCCTGACCCATACAAGAGTTTGCGGAAACTCGGTTTTGACGCGAACAACTCTGTCCCCTCCTTTTTGGTCGTGGAAGGTAATAAGGTGTTGCATTACAAAAGTCTGGAATTGATTTTCATACGATTGTTTTCTTTTATTACATCTTATCGACTACCAAAATCTGGGTTAGAAGTGTTAAATTCTGGTTTTGAAGCATATTTTAGTACCCATGAAACGTCAATAAGAACCAAAATGTCGAGAAGAATGCAGGAGAAATATGATAAATTGAGAAGAAACATCAATAGGTTGTGTCGTTACACTCTGGCGAATGACAAGCTCGAGATATATGACCTATTGGAAATGCTGAAAACCAACAAAAACAAATGGCATGGTAAGCTCTTATCATCACAAAAATGGCAAGTGTAACAATATTATGAATACGGCACAAAACCCTTGTTATCACGGGATGAGGCAGAGTATATCAGACAAGTTCGAGCTTTTTATGATTTGCATGTCCATTCGTTGGTTTGTGAATACACGAGTCATTTCTTCTAACACAAGCGCACCATTTTACCGTCTTCAGCAAACGTTGCCACGATGTTCCGTAAGTTCACAAAAGTGCTGACTTATGATCCAGACCACGATACATACACAGTATTTGGTAAGAATGCTTAAACTTTCATTTCCCTGGTGTAAGGAAAGTTCAAAGATTTGTTCCGTGATGACGTGAAAGAAACCGTGAGGTTCGACTCAACATCCTGGTCAACACAGATCGGTAGGTAAGTTTTTGGAACTATCGACGTATTACGGTAAAATATCCACATCGAAAATGCTCTGGCTCGAATTGATTAAACTGCAACTTATGAATTAAACTAAAATAAATTGTAGAAATGCGCTCTAGTACCGCATCAACCTTCCAGTAATATTATTATGAGTCTCATCGATTTCGTGAAATTAGTCAATCCTATAAACGTCGCCGAAACCAAAGCTATCAGAGATGCCTTTGGATAGGCTTTGAAAACATATGATATCACGCTGTTATCCAAAGACGACAATGGCCGGCTTATAGCAGAAGGTGGTAGTTTGCAAGGTTATGACATTTTCGGTGGGGTATTGCCAGTTTTGGATTACTACAACGACCCATAAATTTATGTCATCCATGTCAAATCCACTGAAGATTTGAATGAAGTGAAAAAGATTCTTGGTTAATGTGCTGTGGCCCCGGCTATAGTTCATATTAATTCTATTTACTACGGGATGCTGCTTAAATCGACGTCTCGTGCCGTGGCGCGTTCAATAATTAAACCTATTAACACCCACAATGACAAGATGGGCTTCAATTGGAGTGTTGCTGAAAATAAATGGACGTCATCTATTTAAACGGACGGCGATAAAATCTTACCTGATTAATTTGATGACAGTGCCTACAAAAACTTGATGAAAGACGTCGTTAAGGTGAATTTCAACGACAGATATGGGAAACGAGATGATATATTAAAAGCGTCGAGACAAAGAGGTGGTCAGGAACAAGTTATGCCTTTTCAGAAAATTGATGTCAGGAACATACAAGCATATGCCCATCAGAATTCCGCCAACTAACCCAACTAAAGCTTTGATTCCCTTGCCGCAGCTTAGGGCCTGGCCGATGACGTGTCTAAACAATTACACGCTTTTGACCGTTGTTCACGTATTATCCAAGGAATTGAAGCCAATGACGCTTACGTCCGTTGTTCTTTCTATCCTGAACTTTTTAGTGCTCGCATCCCACAGTTGGAGCCCGCGTCCACTGTTTGTCTGCAAGACAAACAAGACCTAAACTTTATAGTTAATCCGAATAATAGCGGCGTTAAAAACGCCGTATTGATGATCGACTTCCAAGCAGGTATGGCACGACCTATGGGCTTCATTGAAGACTTACCGAATACGTTTTTCAATTCCACCAAATCCTCTTAAATTAAATTCTCTGGGCCTGATGGTTAGTCATCTGCCTACCAAATTGCGACCATGTTACCGACAGGCAAGACTTTCACCACTCTTAAGTAAGACGCCACACTCAGCGATTTTAACTAGATGAATGCAGTGGCTCACTAGGTGCGTTTAGTATCTGCATCGTTTTCTTTGAACAAAACCTCGCGAGCCGATACTGAATCCGGTCGTCTGAGGATACTATATAACAGACGAAGGAACAACATTCGATAATCCCTAGAAGCCGTGTTGGACGGAGCCATGGGCCAACCGTACTACTTTGAAACAAACACAGTGGGCGATTTCGTTCCTATTCGTGGGAGATACAGACCTACTAACTTATCTGAAGTTGAGACATTCTCTGACTCTCGTTGCGCAACTTATTCCGAAGCATAAGAAGTCAGATCTGGATCCAGTCCCTATTAAGATTACGTTACTGCTAATTCTTACTACGATTTGGATTTGGATCCAGCAAACCAAACTATTGATTTTGGCACGAGGTAGGCAAATGATAGTGGTTCCAGCGATTATGTCAAAAGATATTATTAATCATTCCTAGGCCCTTTTTAAGCAGCGGAGTGGAATACCACCAACGATAAAGTTGCCTATGTTACTGATGAAACGGGTGGAACAGTTTAAACCTACATTGATGCTGCTTCTCTTATGAGACCGCACACTGTATTGTTCATATTCGAAAACTGTACGCGTATGAATTTTACTATCAACCTGCATCGTAACTTCGAAGCAATTCCATCTGGCGTTGGCAAGTACTTGTCGCAGGACATCGCTTAACTGGAAAATGCGTCCAATGCTTTGGAATTATTGAGGGATGCTCGACTGATCCCTGAGCAACAACAAGCCATCAATGATATTTTAATGCAGATTGACCCGGTATAGCGTGAACACTTGCAATAGCACCTCAAGGTGTTCGGGCTATTTGACGGTTCTTTCTTCCACCGCACGGCGTAAAACGTGAAGAAATTAGCCAAGACAGTATCTCACTCGGATCTATTTAAGTAGATACTTCCACTTGTCATACGAAGTGCTGCCCGACGCTTTTCAGTACCTGAAAAAGCTGTGAATGAGGTATTGGGCATGCTGTCCTGATTGTGCATTATTTGTGATTTTTGAAAACTAAAATTAAAATTTAATATCAAAACAAAATAAAACAAAACAAACGAATAAAACCAACATAGAATGATAAGCTGACAGGCTTTGATCTAGATGGCATTACTGCCGTCGTAATTCGTGGTGGAGGGGTATAATATCCACCACTTATTATTAGGACGATCAAAGTACTGGATCCGACGGAGG
>Ga0129353_1485995_pt1 | contig 13714 bp, 7 predicted proteins | sample CPBNA2_4_FD_105431 | JGI IMG/M metagenome (GOLD analysis project Ga0129353, IMG submission 105431) | Freshwater to marine salinity gradient microbial communities from Chesapeake Bay, USA - CPBay_Sum_27_0.2_RNA2 (Metagenome Metatranscriptome) | ecosystem: Environmental > Aquatic > Marine > Coastal...
AATTTTTCACATAATTTAATCACAATACACAACTACGAAAAAGAGTAAATCACTCGAAAATTTATTAATATTTAAAACACGATTTATATGGGAATATTTGACTATAGAAGAAACTACAAGCCTTTCGAGTACCCTGAAGTTACAGAATTTACTGATGCTATCAACAAATCATTTTGGGTACATTCAGAAGTTGATTTTACTGCCGACACACAAGACTTTTTATCTCATCTATCCGAATCGGAACAGAATGCAGTTAAAAATGCTCTGCTTGCAATTGCCCAAATAGAAGTTAATGTAAAAACTTTTTGGGGAGACCTTTATAGTCATTTACCCAAACCCGAGTTTAATGGGTTAGGAAGTACTTTTGCTGAATGTGAATTTAGACATTCAGAAGCTTATTCAAGACTTCTTGAAGTTCTTGGATATAATGATGAATTTGAAAATTTAATTGAAATTCCTATTATCAAACAAAGAGTTGATTACCTATCAAGTGCATTATCAAATGCAAAATCCCAAGACAAAGAAGAATACGCGATATCATTAATTTTGTTTTCAATACTAATTGAAAATGTTTCTCTTTTCAGCCAATTTGCTATTATTTTATCATTTACAAGATTCAAAGGACACATGAAAAATGTTAGTAACATAATTGCTTGGACATCAATAGATGAGCAACTACATGCAAACGCAGGAATTTATATTATTAATAAAATCAAGGAAGAACACCCCGAATTTTTTAACGAAAAAACATTAAACAAAATTACGAATGTTGTGAAAGAATCTATTGAAATAGAAGGTATGCTTTTAGACTGGATTTTTGAAAAAGGTGAACTTGAATTTGTTAATAAAAAAGATCTTCTAAATTTTATGAAATATAGAGCTGATGAGAGTTTAACTCAGATTGGTTTTGAAAAAGTATTTAATATTTCATACGAAGATTATGAGCCTATGGCATGGTTTGAAAATGAAGTTTTTTCTAGCAGTATGGATGACTTCTTTGCCAAAAGACCAGTGGAATACACCAAACATGATAAAAGTATAACTGCAATGGATCTCTTTTAGTCATGGATAAAAACGAGGTAAGAGAAAGATACTGGTGGAAAAATACTGAAAGCCAGCAAATACTAAACAGAGGATATTTATTACAAGGAGAATCAGTAGAAGGTGCTATTGACAGAGTTTGTTCTGCAGCAGCTAAAAACTTATTTCGACCAGAACTCAAAGAAGCATTCAAAGAAATGGTTGAAAGGGGTTGGATGAGTCTTAGCTCTCCAATTTGGGCTAATATGGGTACAGAAAGAGGATTGCCGATTTCATGTTTCAATGTACATGTTCCTGATAGAATTGAGGATATTACACATAAACTAGGTGAAGTGATAATGCAAACCAAAATTGGTGGAGGTACATCAGGTTATTTTGGCGCTCTTAGAGAAAGAGGAAGTGCTGTAAAAGATAATGGAAAGAGTAGTGGTGCAGTTAGTTTTATGAAGCTTTTTGACACTACAATGGATACTATTTCTCAAGGTGGTGTTAGAAGAGGAGCTTTTGCCGCTTATTTAGACATAGATCACCCAGATATTGATGAATTCTTAACCATTAAAAGTATTGGTAGTCCAATACAAAATCTATTTTATGCTGTTTGTGTACCAGATTACTGGCTAAACGAAATGATAGATGGTGATATGGACAAGAGGAAAACGTGGGCAAAAGTTCTAGAAAACAGACAGCAAAAAGGTTTACCTTATATTTTCTTTACCGATAATATAAACAGAAATAAACCTCAGGTTTATAAAGACAAAGGCATGATGATAAACGCAAGTAATTTATGTTCAGAAATTGTGCTACCATCAAGCAAAGATGAATCATTTATATGTTGTCTCTCATCATTAAACCTTGAAATGTATGACGAGTGGAAGGATACTGAAACTGTTAAGTTAGCAACATTTTTCTTAGATGCCGTTTTAGAAGAATTTATTAAGAAAACAAAAGGAAATCATTATCTAGAAAATGCACATAATTTTGCAAAAAGGCATAGAGCACTAGGGTTAGGGGTGCTTGGTTGGCATTCATATTTACAAAGAAATATGATACCATTTGAAGGCATGGAAGCTAAACAACTAACTACCAAAATCTTTAAAGATATTCACGATAAATCTGAAAAAGCAACAAAGGAACTTGCCAGAATTTATGGTGAACCTGAAGTTTTAGAAGGATATGGTAGAAGAAATACAACTCTTTTAGCTATTGCTCCAACAACTTCATCATCAGCAATACTTGGTCAAGCTTCACCTGGAATTGAACCACTTTATAGTAATTATTATAAAGCAGGTTTAGCTAAAGGTAACTTTATGAGAAAAAATAAATATTTAGAAGCATTGTTAAAAGAGAAAGGATTAGATAATGAAGAGACCTGGAGAAGTATTATGTTGAATAACGGTAGTGTAAGTCATATTAAAGAGTTAACTGATAACGAAAAAGCTGTTTTTAAAACATTCAAAGAAATAAGCCAACTTGAAATTATTCAACAAGCTTCAATTAGACAAAAATATATTGATCAAGCTCAAAGTCTTAACCTTAATATACCTTCTAATCTTCCTGTTAAAGATGTAAATAATTTAATAATTGAAGCATGGAAACTAGGAGTGAAGACACTTTATTATCAAAGAAGTCAAAGTGTTTCAAAAGAAATGGTTACTAATTTAGTTTCTTGTAGCAGTTGCGAGGGTTAATTAAGCTTATAAATTTTTGAATATTTATCTTTTGCATAATCCATAAAGAACCTAAAATTTAATTCTTCGCCAGTAATTTTTTGACAAAGAACTTTTGCATCATATCTCTCTCCGTGCACATGAATTTTATCTCTTAACCAATTTAGCAGATCTTTCATATTTCCGTTCTCAATTTTAATATCTAAGTCATTAATTTCTTTAGATGCTTGAAAATAAAATTGAGCAGCATAAAAACTTCCTAAGGTATAAGTAGGGAAATACCCAAAACTACCGTGAGACCAATGAATATCTTGCAATACTCCAACAGAATCATTTGGAACATCAATATTTAAGTATTTCTTATATAAATCATTCCATATAGATGGTAAATCACTAACCTGAATACTATCTTCAATTAGTCCTTTTTCTATCTCATATCTAATCAAAACATGTAAATGATATGTTAATTCATCTGCATTTGTTCTAATCAAAGAAGATTTAACATTATTACATGCTTTATAAAATAGATCATAATTAATATCACTTAACTCCTTAGGAAAATATGACTTTAATAATGAAAAATTATTTTTCCAATAGGGCAGACTTCTACCAACATGATTTTCCCATAATCTTGATTGTGACTCATGTATACCTAAAGAAATTGAATTTCCAAGTGGAGTACCATAGTTTTCAGATGAGATTCCTTGTTCATATAATGCATGACCACCTTCATGTATACAACTCCATATCATTTCAGATAGATTATTTTCGTCAATTCGTGTTGTTATTCTAGCATCTTCGGGTGAGAAATGTGAAGAAAAAGGATGTGCTGAAATATCTTGACGACCAGAATTGAAATCATAACCCATTTGCTTTAAAAGATCAATACCAAAATCCCATTGCTTTTTATGGTCAAAATGCTGATAAAAAAATGAATCATTAATATTATTATTGCTAGATATTTTATTAATAAATGGAACCAATTGATTTTTTACATCACTAAATATCAAATCAACATCATAAGTAGTTAAATTAGGCTCATATTTATCTAAAAGTGCATCATAAGGATGATTATCGTATCCAAGTAATTCACATTCTTCTTTTCTTAATTTAATTAATTTTTCAAGAGAATCTTTAAATATTTTGAATTCACTTTTCTCTTTTGCGATTCTCCAATCTTTGAACGCTTGTGATACTAATAATGATTGTCTTTCAACAAAGTCAATAGAATATTTTTTTTTCTTTAAATATTCTTTATTTGATAAAAATATGTTTCTTTTTTCATCAAAACCTAAAGATTCATCTTGAGAGAGTTTATTGAGTAAATTTCCATATTCATCATTTGTTGATAAATCATATGCAATTTTAGCTAATGTTGATAGTTGTTGAGCTCTAAATTTATTCCCGTTTTTTGGCATATTTGTTTCCATATCCCAATTTAAAACGCTCATAGACATATAAACATCATAAATTTTCTTACTATATTTTAAATAATCTTTATAATTATCCACTCTAGTATTAAATTATATATTTTGTCTTATAATTAATATTATGTTAAATTTAATTATTGAGCATTATACCCTACTTTTTGTCTAATGATTCAATCAAATACAATAAATATTCTTTATGTTGCCTTGATTGTAAATTGGCTGTTGTAATATCTAAATTATCTTTTAACCAATTTAGATTATAAAATGCAGAAGTTTTTGAATGATTATCATATGATGATGATTTAATAATATTTAATAATCTATTTACATATGTAGTCTGAAGGTTTTGTCTTACTGTAGAAATATTAGAATTAAAATCAGAATCAAAAATAGATTTTCTTAAGTCTATCATGTAATAAGGTAAATCATAATTATTACCATATAAACTCGAATTTGTCATTCTTGATAGTACTTTATTATTAAGTAAATGATCTAATAATCTACTTTGATAAACTAAAATTCTTTGATGTATTCCAGGATCAGATGAAACATTAAAACCTCTCCTCTGCTTCTGTAGATACGGAAATATCTCAGGTTGTAAAAGCATTCTATTACTGAATCCATATTTTGCAAGTATCCTCATAGCTTCCTTCTGAGTTTCTTTATCTACGCTTACAAAAGGTTTAACTGGAGAATTTTGATCTGTATGTGCAAGATCAACTTTAACACCTCCAATTTGTCTTGTAACTATGTTAAGAGCTTGATAGTACTGAAAAACTAAAGTTCTGTATGATCTATATAATTCTTCATAAGTATCGTTTTCCTGAGTATATTTATCTTTTAAATTAGAAAGAATTTTGTATATCATTTCTATTTTATCTAATGAGTGTTCTAATTGAGTACTAGATAAATCATAAATCATTGCATCTGGATCTGAACCTTTGCCTGTTGATCTCATATCCATTGCATCATTTGCAAAAGCTAATTGTTTTTCTGTAGATCTGGATAAAATTTTTGATATACCTTCATTTTCTGCTTCTTCATTATCATATTGGGAATATCCAAACTCAATAGCCCACATATCATATACCCCAGGTTTAACATCAAAAAATAAACCTTGATCTTTTGGATCATTTGCAATATTAATAGCAGGATATTCCATAACTGATGAACATACTCCCCTTTCATTTACAATATCCTTATTATTTAACTCTTCTTGAGTTAAAAGAGTACTTCCTTTAAAATTATGACTAAGACCTAGAGTATGTCCTACTTCGTGTAAAACTAATCTATATAATGATTGTTTTACTAATTCATCTTCTAATTCCTCAGAAAGATTCATATTCTTTATATAGTCTATTCCTAATGATTTTTCAAGTTGTTGATAATGTGCAGCATCACAATTATGTTCCGAATGTGATCTTTCATTATATAATTCATCAGCAAGAATTCTATTTGTAATATATGTCCATTCTAACATAATATCTGCGCCAAGAATTTCACCAGTTCTAGGATTAACAAAAGATGGACCATAACCACCCCATGGTGGATTTGGAGAAGATGTCCATCTTAAAACGTTGTATCTAATATCACCTGCATCCCAATCAGCAGTATCAGGTTGAATTTTTACTTTTATTGCATTTTTAAATCCAGCTTTTTCAAATGCAAGATTCCATGATTCAACACCATCTTTTATTATTTGTCTAAATTCTAATGGAGTTGTATTTTCTATCCAATATGTTATTGGCTTTACAGGTTCAGAAATAGCTTTTTCAGGATCCTTTTTTTCAAGTCTCCAACGATTAATAAAATCTCTATAATTAACTGGATCTAATGTTGTCATATGATTAGATTGAGTAGTAAAAAATCCAATTCTAGAATCATCCTTTCTTGGTGAATATTCATTATCAGGCATTTTAACTAAACTATGTTGAACCAGTATAGAAACATTTCTTGAATCAGTAATAGCGTCACTACCTCTTCTAGAAGGATATTTGCTTTCATAGAAGTAATTAACTACTACATCTGTATTTTCTGGATAATTCCTAATCTTATTATATCTTGTTTTACTCTTACTTAAATTACCTAATCTATAACCTTTATAACCTCCAGAGTAAGAAGATCTTATTTGTTGCAATGATTCATTTAAGAAAATATTATCAGCATTTATCAAAAACTTTGTTTTGTCATTATTTTTAGCAATAATATCTTCAGAAATAATAAGAGGAGTATTAATATTAGCATTCGAAGCTTTGGAAAGAGCATGATCTTCATCAAAATAATAATTAGTGTTTAATACAGTTATATCTATTTTATTGTAAAATTTTTGAATTTTAATAATTTTAGAACCTCTATATTTACCTCTTACAGAAAAAACATCTGTTATTCCGTTTTCAAAATAACTAAAGTATATGAATTCCTGATCTAAATGTGAGGTATCAATTTCTAAATACGATTTACCACTTTTTTTATCTTGATAAATATTAAATAATCCTTCAAATTTTTCACAACCTTTTGTTTTAGCTTGTATAGCATCTGGTGTTTTTACTTCTTTTTTATTTTTATCTTTCTTTTTTTCTAATTTGAAACTTGAATATTGAGCACTCGAACTCAATACAGTAAATGTTAATAGAAAAAATAATATATTCTTGTTCATAATTCTTGTTTTAGTTTTTTCAAATATATATTAAACGCAATTGATCTGCGTTATAAATTTTATTTTAGTTCAGAAATTAGTTTCTTTATTTCATCAGACTTCTTATAATCTCCTTGCATGTAGTATAATTGTTTTAATGATAAAAGAGTGTTTTTATCATTTGAATTTAAATTATATGCACTTTCTAAATAAGGAAGAGCTTTTTTAAAATATATATCTGCTTCCTTTTTTAATTTCCTATATTTATTATCATCACTAGTAGAATTTGCAGAATTATTTAGTTCTACAGCTTTATTAAAAAATAAAGCTCCTAAATTATAATTACTACCAAAAGATGATGGGTTTAGTTCAATTGCTTTTAAGTAATCACTTTCCGCTTTTTGTAACTCTCCCTCCTGATCATAAATTGTTCCTCTATTAAAATATAATAGACTATTCTCCGAATCTAGTTCTATAGCCTCCCCTAGTTTAGTTATCAATTCACTTGTTCTTCCAAGTTCAATATATAAATTGATTTCTGTATTAATTAAGGATTGATCTTCTTCAAACATTTCCCTTCCTAAAGATAAATATTCAATTGTTTTATCAATATTTCCTTCTCTTTTATATATATCGCTCATTTGAATATAAATAGCAGGTTCATTGAAATTTATATCAATTAATTTTTGAAGTAATTCTTTAGATTTATTATCATTTTTTAATTTACTTGATGCAAAAAATGAATTATATAGAATAGTTTCTTGAGTAATATTCCCTCTCTTTAATTGATCTTCTTCATCAAAAGGGACAATTTCAAAAATCTTTTCATAGAACTCTAAGGAAGTTTGATAATCTCCTTCATTATATTTATCAATACCAAGATTAAAGAGTTTATATCCACATTGAATCAAACCAGCAAGAACATCTTCTTTAGGAGTCCATTTTCTCACAATAATCCTATCCTTTTTACCCTTTGTCATACACTTAATGTATGAATCAGTAGCTTTAATTATTGCTTTATCATCTAATTCTGGCTTTTTAAGAGCAATTTCTAAGTATATAGGTGCTCTATAGTTCCACATTTTAGCTTCGTTTGAAGTTGTTTCATTAGAATATGCTAAATCAATATAATCTTTTGCTTCAGTTAATAAAACTCCAATTTCATCACCAGTTGCCTTTTTAGCATTCCTTAATGCAATAGAAGCATTAACAATATTATGCTTCTGAGCTATAGCAACAGAAGAAACTAGTATACATAATACAATTACAATTTGTTTCATTTTTAATATTTTATATCATTAATTTTAAAATTAAATTTGATTCCATCTTTTGAAGAAGATAAATTTTCAAGTTTTTTCTTAATCAAATACTTGTTTCCTACAATTACAATAGCCATTTCATTTGGTTTAATTTTGTTTGATGCAATTGTATTTATCTCATTTAATGTCATGGCATTTAATATATCAGCTTGTTTATTTATATACGATGGATCTAAATCATATGTTAGAATTCTATTTAAAAAACCTAATTTTTGATTAGGGGTTTCATATTTCATAGAAGCAGAATTTAAAAATGATTCTTTTGTAGAAGTTAATTCTTCATTTGTTAATCCAATATTAGTATAGTTATCTAAAATTGAGAATATTTCAGTTAAAGCACTGTCAGTAGCTTCGGTTTTAACACTTGTTTGAATACCAAACATTCCTGTTTGTTTTTCTCCCCTAAAGAATGAATATGCGCCATAGGTATATCCCTTATCTTCTCTAAGATTCAAGAATAATCTTCCACTTGCTCCACCTCCAAGTGATTTATTCATAATTTGAGATTTAAAAAATTCTCCATCAGCATCATAGCTATCAGATTTATGCCCCATCATTATGTATGATTGAGTTGCACCTTCTTTATCTAATAAATAAATTTGAGTAGTATTATCAGAAGGAAATTCAAAATTAGATGGTATATTTATATTCTTATTTTTCCATTTTTTAAGAAAATCTAACTGAGAATAAAATTCATCTTTTGAAATATTTCCAACAGCTACCAATTCACTAATATTAGGAGAGTAGTTATTATAGAATTCTTTAACATCTTTTAGCTTAATCTTCTTTAAGCTTTTTTCAGACATAGAATTTCCATATGGTGTTTCACCAAACAATACTTTTCCCATTGTTGAACTAGCTAAATATTGAGAATTCTTCTTCATTGATTCAAGACCTTCTAAATTGGATTTCTTTATTCTCTTGAAATCCTCTTCATTAAATGCTGGTGATAATAGCTTTTCTTCAACAATAGACATTGTTTGTGAAAAATTATCTGTCAATGATTCTATAAATAAAGTTGTCTTATCACCATCAGAAGAAAAAGAAACGGTGCTTCCTAATTTTTGAAGAGCAACACTTATATCTTCGGAAGATTTATTTAAAGTACTTTCATTCATCATTTGAGCAGTCAAATCAGCTACACCAACTTTCTTACTATTTTCTAAAAGAGAACCACCATTTATTTTAAGTCTTATATATACCTTAGGTACTTCATTTGTTTGAGAAAAAATAGTTTTTAAACCATTATCAAAATTTTCTATATGATACTCAGGTATTTTTGGGGTTTTGGGTGCTGTTGGCTCAGGTTGTGTATGTCTACAGCATGCATCAAATTCAGAACTAGCCTTATTATAAATTAAATTATCATATTGTGGATCTTCTTTTAAAATTAAATCTGCATTTGGATTTCTGCTAATAAGAGAATCAAGTTCTTTTACAAATGGACTTTTAGGTCTTACTTGATTAATAACGGCTTTTCTATTTTTAATATATTTATTAAAAACTCTCATAATATCAGCTCTGGTTACTTTTTCATATCTAGCAATTTCAGATGAAACATTATATTTTCCTCTTCCAAGCCATTCCCATTGCGAAATCATTGTTGCTTTTGTAGATATAGAAGTTTTCATATCAAAACTTTGACTTATCATTTCAGTTTTAACCATCTCTAAATCTTCATCAGTAAATCCTTTTTCTTCCCATTCAGCAATTGTATTTCTAATATCTGCCTCTACGTTATTGAAGTATATTCCTTGATCTTCTTGCCAATCAGGAAATGTTAATACTGTAAAATGAAATTCACCAGCTAATTCTCTACAAGGGTGACTAACTCCTGCCTGAATAGCTTTTTCTGATTTTACAAAGTTTTTATAGAAAATAGATTTTTTACCATCCCCCATTAATGCTGCAAGCATATCTAAAGGAGCTTCATCTTTATGATAATTTGGAACTGTTGGAAATACTATATCAGTCATTGGCAAATAAACATTATCTGTGTATCCTGTGTAAATATCTGATGATAATCTTGGAACCATTGATCCAAGTTTTTTTACTTCAGGTCCTCTTGGAATAGAACCAAAATATTTTTGAACAAGAGGAAGTACCTCTTCACTATTGACATCACCAGTAATTGTTAATATTGCATTATTTGGACCGTACCATCTCAAAAAGAAGTTTTTTAAATCCTCTAAAGTTGCTCTATCTAAATCATCGACATATCCAATTACTGGCCAATTATAAGGATGTGAAGGAGGATATAGATTTTGACCTAAAATTTCATAACTCATACCATACTGTCTACTTATTTGATTTTGATATTTTTCATTTTTAACGGCATCTCTTTGATTTTCAAATTTTTCAGGAGTAACTGCATTTAAAAGAAAACCCATCCTATCAGCCTCTAACCATAACGCTGTTTCTAAATAATTAGATGGAATAGTTTGAAAATAAACAGTTCTATCATAAGTTGTGTTTCCGTTCATATTACCACCTGCATCATTAATAATTTTAAAGTGCTTTTCATCAGGAACATTTTCAGATCCTTGAAACATCATATGTTCAAAAAAGTGAGCAAAACCAGATTTTCCTGCTGTTTCTCTATTTGATCCAACATGATATGTTACATGAACATGTACAAGTGGATCAGACTTATCTTCATGAATTAAAACTTTTAATCCATTTGATAATTGCCATTTTTCAAAAGGTATATCAATTGGATTAGTGCTAGCTTCTTTTAATAGGAATGGTTGATTTTCACTACTTGAAAAAGCAAATTTTAAACAAATTAATAATGAAAATAAAAGTGTGAATAGTTTTGGCATCTTTAATATATTTTAAAAGTCAACAAAAATATATTAAAAAAAACTAATTTTCTAGTGTAGAAGCAATAAAATTTTTGAAAGCAGATTAAAATCTAAAAATCTGAAAATAAATTAGGAGGTCCATTATTATCATCTTCCTCTTTAACATCATCATTTGAATCATCAATAGATGTGTTTTCATTTTCATTAGATTCATTAGTTATTTCATTATCTGGATTCAAATTATCATTACTATTATCATCTGTAATAACCTCATTTTCGGTATCAGTACTATCAGTATTATTTGAATCAAGATTATCTTCGTCATTAGATTCAAATTTTGATACTTTTGCAACTGAAGCAATAGAATCGTCATCTCGTAGTCTTATTAATTTGACTCCCTGAGTTGCTCTTCCCATTACTCTTAAAGTATCAACTCCAATTCTAATAGTTATTCCTGATTTATTTATAACCATCAAATCGTCTTTATCAGTTACATTTTTTAAGGAAATTAATTTACCAGTTTTATCAGTAATATTTATTGTTTTTACTCCTTTACCTCCCCTGTTTGTTATTCTATAGTCTTCTACGGCAGATCGTTTTCCATAACCATTTTCGGCAACTACTAACACAGTAGATTCTTGATCTTCTATACAAATCATTCCAACAACTTCGTCATCTTCACTAGCAAGTCTTATTCCTCTAACTCCTGCGGCAGTCCTACCCATTGCTCTTACTTTCTCTTCTTCAAAATGAATAGCTTTTCCAGATTTTACAGCCATCATAATATGAGATTTTCCAGTAGTCATTTTTGCTTCTAACAACTGATCACCTTCTCTAATTGTGATAGCATTTATACCATTAGTTCTTGGTCTTGAATAAGCTTCTAAAGATGTCTTTTTTACAACACCTTTTTTAGTACACATCATGATATAATGAGAATTGATGTATTCTTCATCTTTAAGATCTTTTGTGTTAATATAAGCCATTACCTTATCCTCTTTTGGTAAATTGATTATGTTTTGTATTGCTCTTCCTTTAGAAGTCTTACTTCCTTCAGGAATTTCATAAACTTTTAACCAAAAACATCTACCCTGTTCAGTGAAGAATAACATATAATCATGATTATTTGCCATAACCATTTCTTCTACGAAATCTTCATCTCTGGTTGTTGCTCCTTTAGATCCAACACCTCCTCTTCCTTGAGATCTATATTCTGATAAAGTTGTTCTCTTAATATATCCTAAATGAGAAATAGTTATTAAAACTTCATCATTTGGAATCATATCTTCTATGCTAACTTCTGAAGATGAGAATTCAATATTAGATCTTCTTTCATCACCATATTTTTCTTTAACTTCTTGTAAATCATTGATTAACAAAGAATATCTCAAGTCTTGATCAACTAATATTTCTTTTAATTTCTCAATTTTTTTCATTATTTCAGCATGCTCTTCTTTGATTTTATCCATTTCAAGACCTGTTAGTTTTTGTAGTCTTAAATCAAGAATAGCTTTTGCTTGAACTTCAGATAACTCAAAATTTGATATTAAACCATTTTTTGCATCTTCTGGAGTTCTCGAAGATCTAATTAATTCAATTACAGCATCTAGATTATTTAATGCAATTAATAAACCTTCTAAAATATGAGCTCTTTTTTCAGCTTGTTGTAATTCAAAATTCGTTTTTCTTACTAATACATCATGCCTATGATCAACAAAATGCTGAATAAGCTCTTTAAGATTTAACAATTTAGGTCTCCCACCTACTAATGCAATGTTATTTACACTGAATGAAGATTGTAATGAAGTAAATTTATATAGTTTATTTAAAACAATATTAGGTATACAATCTCTTTTAAGATCATATACTATTCTCATTCCATTTCTATCAGATTCATCTCTAATATCAGAAATTCCTTCAATTTTTTTACTATTTACTAGATCAGCTGTTTGCTTAATAAGATTAGATTTATTCACCATATATGGAATTTCTTCTACTATAATTCTTTCTCTTCCATTATCTTCATCAAATCTAACCTTACCTCTAACTACAATTCTACCTCTTCCAGTTTCAAAAGCAGATCTTACTCCATCATAACCATAAATGGTCCCTCCAGTAGGAAAGTCAGGAGCTTTAACATGCTCCATTAGTTCAGAAATCTCAATTTCACCTTTTTTCTGAATGTATGCTATTACACCATTTGCAATTTCTGTAAGATTATGAGGAGGCATATTTGTAGCCATTCCTACTGCAATTCCTGTTGTACCATTTAATAGAAGATTTGGTAGTCTTGCAGGTAAAACAGATGGTTCCTTTAAGGTATCATCAAAATTATCATTCCAATCAATGGTATCTTTATCAATATCAAGAAGCATATCCTCTGTAGTTTTTCTCATTCTTGCTTCTGTATACCTCATTGCAGCTGGATTATCACCATCTATTGAACCAAAATTTCCTTGTCCATCAACCATCATATATCTTAAACTCCACTCTTGAGCCATTCTTACCATTGCATCATAAACAGCGGTATCTCCATGAGGATGAAATTTTCCTAAAACCTCACCAACAATTCTTGCAGACTTTTTATAAGCTGTATTTGAACGTATGCCTAGTTCATGCATACCATATAAAATCCTTCTATGAACTGGTTTTAAACCATCTCTTACATCAGGAAGAGCTCTTGAAACAATTACAGACATTGAATAATCAATGTACTTTGATTTCATCTCCTCTTCTATGTTTATTGCAATAATTTTTTCTCCTTCTAACATATGTTTTTTCTGGTGTTTTGTTTAATAAACAAATAAAAGAAAATTAG
>Ga0129353_1220770_pt1 | contig 13516 bp, 9 predicted proteins | sample CPBNA2_4_FD_105431 | JGI IMG/M metagenome (GOLD analysis project Ga0129353, IMG submission 105431) | Freshwater to marine salinity gradient microbial communities from Chesapeake Bay, USA - CPBay_Sum_27_0.2_RNA2 (Metagenome Metatranscriptome) | ecosystem: Environmental > Aquatic > Marine > Coastal...
GTCTGCATTTTTTATGCAGTCATGTTCATTGATGTGTTGCCGGTGTAGCTCAGTTGGCCAGAGCAGCTGATTTGTAATCAGCGGGCCGGGGGTTCGAATCCCTCCACCGGCTCATTCTAAATCCACACATTGTGAGGGTTTGGCTAGGGGAGATACCAAAGCGGCCAACTGGGGCAGACTGTAAATCTGTTGTCTTTCGACTTCGTAGGTTCGAATCCTGCTCTCCCCACAACGCGTTTTTTGAAATTGTGGGAGTAGTTTGTTAATAGTTTGATTCTCGTAGAAAGTGATCACGCTAGTAATCCTGCTCTCCCCTCAAGATGTTCTTTTGAAATAGACTGAAAAGTCAAGAATTTTTAGCGGGAGTAGCTCAGTTGGTAGAGCATCAGCCTTCCAAGCTGAGGGTCGCGGGTTCGAGTCTCGTCTCCCGCTCTGTTTTTTAAATCTGAGCTGTTGGCTAAGCCTCTTTCGTTAATGTTTTGCCGATGTAGCTCAGGGGTAGAGCGCTTCCTTGGTAAGGAAGAGGTCGGGGGTTCAAATCCCCCCATTGGCTCTGAGTGTTCTTTTTTTGATTTGTAATTAATAATTAAACTAAATAGGTAAATAAATAGGAAGTCATGGCAAAGGAAAATTTTGATCGTTCCAAACCACACTTAAACATTGGAACCATTGGTCACGTTGACCACGGTAAAACAACTTTAACTGCAGCAATCACCACAGTGCTTGCCAAGAAAGGTTTCTCTGAATTGCGTTCATTCGATTCTATCGATAATGCACCAGAAGAAAAAGAACGTGGTATTACAATTAACACATCTCATGTTGAATACCAGACAGAAAATCGTCACTACGCACACGTTGACTGCCCAGGTCACGCGGATTATGTGAAGAACATGGTAACTGGTGCTGCTCAGATGGATGGTGCTATTCTTGTTGTTGCTGCAACTGACGGTCCTATGCCACAAACGCGTGAGCACATCCTTCTTGCACGTCAGGTAGGTGTGCCTCAAATCGTTGTTTTCATGAACAAAGTGGACCTTGTTGATGATGAAGAGCTTCTTGAGCTTGTTGAATTAGAGGTAAGAGAGTTGCTATCTTTCTATGAATACGATGGTGATAACGCTCCTGTGATTCAAGGTTCAGCCCTCGGTGGATTGAATGGTGAAGCTTCTTGGGAAGACAAGATTATGGAGCTTATGAACGCTGTTGATGAGTATATTCCACTTCCTCCAAGAGATGTAGACAAGGATTTCTTAATGCCAGTTGAAGATGTGTTCTCAATCACAGGTCGTGGTACAGTTGCTACTGGTCGTATTGAGTCTGGTGTAATCAATACTGGAGATTCAGTTGAAATCATAGGCTTCGATGAGAAATTGACATCAACTATTACAGGGGTGGAAATGTTCCGTAAGATCCTTGATAGGGGTGAGGCTGGTGATAACGTAGGTCTTCTACTAAGAGGTATTGAAAAAACTGACATTAGAAGAGGAATGGTAATCTGTAAGCCAGGTTCTATTACTACACATACTAAATTTAAGGCTGAGGTTTATATCCTTAAGAAAGAAGAAGGTGGACGACACACTCCATTCCATAACAAGTACCGTCCACAGTTCTACTTAAGAACAACAGACGTTACAGGTGAAATCGTTCTTGGAGAAGGACGTGAAATGGTAATGCCAGGTGACAACCTAACGATTGAAGTTAACTTGATCGCTCCAGTAGCTATCAACCAAGGATTGAAGTTTGCAATTCGTGAAGGTGGTAGAACAGTTGGTGCAGGACAGGTAACTGAAATCATCGAGTAAGAATAGTTTAATTATTCAGGAGTGTGGGGCTTCTTTTTGGGGCCTCACACTTTCTGTTGTTATAAAAGTTAGTGTTAGAGGCGGTCGTTAAGATCCTTCGGTTTTTAGAGAAGAACACACAAGTATTACGGGCGTAGCTCAGTTGGTAGAGCAGTGGTCTCCAAAACCAAAGGTCGTGAGTTCGAATCTTACCGCCCGTGCAAAATAGAATTATGACAGGAGTGCGCACCTACATTGAAGAAGCAGTTGACGAATTAACCAATAAGGTTTCTTGGCCAACTTGGAGCGAATTGCAGAGCAGTGGAATTGTGGTTTTAATCGCAACCTTCATCATTGCTGGTTTGATCTATGCCATGGATCTCGCCTTTGGTCAGTTGATGGATGTAATTTATAACACAATCTTCGGATAGTCATGTCAGAAACAAAGACAGTAGAATTGAAGTGGTATGTGGTGAGAGCCATCAGTGGCAAGGAGAAAAAGGTCAAGGAACAGCTTGAATTAGAAATTGAGCACCAAGGCCTCAAAGATCATATTGCTCAGATTTTGTTGCCCATTGAGAAGGTCTTCCAGATCAGAAATGGCAAGAAGGTGAGCAAGGAGAGAAATTTATATCCAGGTTATGTGTTTGTTGAGGCAAACTTAGTGGGGGAGATTCCACACATAATCAAGAATATGACGAATGTAATTGGTTTTCTTACGGATAAGAAAGGTGGTAAGCCAATTCCATTAAGACAAAACGAGGTCAACAAAATGCTTGGTAAGGTAGATGAGTTGGCAGACAGTGAGGCAGAATTGAATATTCCATTTGTTGTTGGTGAATCCGTCAAGGTAATTGATGGGCCATTTAATAGCTTCTCTGGCCTTATTGAAGAAATTAATGAGGAAAAGAAAAAGCTCAAGGTAATGGTGAAGATTTTCGGTAGAAAAACTCCGCTAGAACTGAGCTACATGCAAGTTGAAAAAGAGTAATTAATAATTAGGAGTTTCGGCTTAAAGGTGTCGGAACGCTTGAACTAAATTTTATATATATGGCAAAAGAAATAAGCGCACTAATTAAATTACAAGTGCGCGGTGGTGCGGCAAATCCGTCTCCACCAGTAGGTCCTGCACTTGGTGCTAAGGGCGTAAATATTATGGAGTTCTGTAAGCAGTTTAATGCAAGAACTCAAGATAAGGCAGGTAAGGTATTACCGGTAATCATTACGGTTTACGCTGACAAATCATTTGACTTTATTGTAAAAACTCCGCCAGTTGCAGTGCAGCTAAAGGAGGCTGCTAAAATCAAGTCTGGTTCTTCTGAGCCTAATCGAATTAAATCTGGAACAGTTACCAAAGCACAGGTAGAAGCAATTGCTACTGACAAAATGGTGGATTTGAACTGTTTTACTGTTGAATCAGCCGTCAGAATGGTGGCAGGTACAGCCCGCAGTATGGGTTTGGCCATTAAATAAGTATAGCAATGGCAAAGATTAGTAAGAGAAGAAAAGCGGCTTTAGAAAAAGTTGAAGCAGACAAGCTGTATCCGCTTTCAGAAGCGAGTAGTTTGATCAAAGAAATAGGTAAGCTGAAGTTTGATGCTTCAGTTGATCTTGCAATTAGACTTGGTGTAGATCCACGAAAGTCTAATCAAATGGTTCGTGGTGTGGTTTCATTACCGCATGGCACAGGTAAAGATGTGAGAGTACTTGTGTTATGTACGCCAGATAAAGAACAAGAGGCTAAGGATGCTGGTGCAGACCACGTTGGTTTGGACGAGTATGTAGCTAAGATCAAAGGCGGTTGGACAGATGTTGATGTGATCATCACAATGCCAAGCGTTATGGGTAAGGTGGGTGCACTAGGTCGCATATTAGGGCCTAGAGGTTTAATGCCCAATCCTAAGACTGGAACAGTAACCATGGATATTGGTAAAGCTGTACAGGATGTAAAAGCTGGAAAAATCGATTTTAAAGTCGATAAGTTCGGAATTGTGCATGCTTCCATTGGAAAGGTTTCTTTCGATGCACAGAAAATCGCTGAGAATGCGAATGAATTGTTACAAACTATAGTTAAGCTTAAGCCTAGCTCAGCAAAAGGTACTTACATGAAGAGTGTTTATATGTCAAGCACGATGAGTCCAAGTATTCAAGTTGACGCCAAGTCTTTTAACGCTTAATTTAATCTTAATCAACGAGTAAGATGACACGTCAAGAAAAAGATGCTTTAATCACAGATCTTGCTGATCGATTAAGTAAGAGTGGGGTAGTATACCTTACCGATATTGCCAGCTTAGACGCTGAAAACTCTAGCAAATTGCGCAGATTGTGCTTCCAACGAAATGTGCAGTTGAAGGTTGTAAAAAACACGCTTTTAGCGAAAGCCATGGAGCGTGTGGAAGACAAAGAGTTTGGTGATTTGGCCACAGTGCTTAAGGGCAATACTGGAATAATGATATCTGAAACTGGTAATGCACCAGCTAAGCTCATTAAAGAATTCAGAAAGAAATCGGAAAAGCCAGTATTAAAAGGGGCTTACATCGATGAGAGTGTTTACATAGGAGATGAAAACCTCCAAGCACTTGTTGATCTGAAATCGAAAGAAGAGCTTGTCGGAGACATCATTCTTTTACTTCAATCGCCTGCCAAGAATGTTATTTCCGGACTATCATCTGGTGGTAGCAAGCTTTCAGGAATTCTCAAGACTCTGGAAACTAGAGCATCAAATTAAAAACAACAATTTCAACTTAGGTTAAACAATAATTAATTCAATAAAAATGGCTGATTTAAAAGCATTTGCAGAACAACTAGTAAACCTTACAGTAAAAGAAGTAAGCGAACTAGCTGATATTTTAAAAGACGAGTACGGAATCGAACCAGCTGCTGCTGCTGTTGCAGTTGCGGGTCAAGCTGCCGGTGGAGACGGTGATGGAGGTGGAGAGGAGAAGTCAGAATTTGACGTAATCCTAACTGCCGCTGGAGCTTCTAAACTTGCAGTAGTTAAACTAGTAAAAGAGCTTACAGGACTTGGTCTTAAGGAAGCAAAAGAGCTAGTTGACGGTGCACCAAAACCATTGAAGGAAGGTGTTGCTAAAGACGAAGCCGAGGCACTTAAAAAGCAGCTTGAAGAAGCTGGCGCTGAGGTTGAGCTTAAGTAATTTACTCAGATAATTACTTTCTGAAGGTTTAGTCCCGATCGATGATCGGGACTAGACCATTTTGTGTTTTTGCTGTTCTTATAATTTTTATCCAAATTCCATGACCAAATCAAATATTCCGGAAAGAATAAACTTTTCACGCTCTCATGACCAATTGCAATATCCAGATTTCTTGGATATTCAGTTGAAGTCTTTCCAGGACTTTTTTCAGCTCGATACTTCTCCTGAAGATCGAGAGATTGAAGGTCTTTTCAATGTTTTTAGTGAGAACTTCCCAATTACTGATTCTCGAAACAACTTCGTATTAGAATTCTTAGACTACTTCGTAGATCCACCAAGATATTCGATTGCAGAATGCATGGAGCGAGGGCTAACATACAGTGTTCCGCTCAAGGCAAAACTTAAATTATACTGTACCGATCCTGAACACGAAGATTTTGAGACCATTGTGCAAGATGTTTATTTGGGTACTATCCCATATATGACGCCAAGTGGCTCATTCGTAATCAATGGTGCGGAAAGAGTTGTGGTTTCTCAGTTGCACCGATCACCAGGTGTATTTTTTGGCCAAAGCTTCCACGCAAACGGAACTAAGCTTTACTCGGCTAGAATCATTCCTTTCAAAGGTTCATGGATTGAGTTCGCGACAGACATTAACAGCGTGATGTACGCTTATATTGACCGGAAGAAAAAGCTTCCAGTTACTACATTGTTTAGAGCTATCGGATATGAGAGCGATAAAGAAATTCTAGAAATATTTGACCTTGCTGATGAAATCAAGGTGAGCAAATCAGGGTTGAAGAAAGCAGTGGGTAGAAAACTTGCGGCTCGTGTCTTGAAAACCTGGTTTGAAGACTTTGTGGATGAAGATACAGGTGAGGTTGTGTCAATCGAACGTAACGAGGTAATTGTTGATCGTGAAACGGTACTTGCAGACGAGCATATTGATTTAATTGTAGACGCAGAGGTTAAAACTGTGCTTCTTCACAAGGAAAATATAAACGCAGCAGACCATGCTATTATTTATAACACGCTTCAGAAAGACCCATCAAACTCTGAGATTGAAGCGGTTGAGCATATCTACAGGATATTACGTAATGCTGAACCACCAGATGAGGAAACTGCGCGTGGTATAATCGATAAGCTATTCTTTTCTGACAAGAGATATGACCTAGGAGAAGTAGGTCGATATAGAATTAACAAGAAGCTAAACTTGGATATTGACATGGAAAACCGTGTCTTGACCAAGGTCGATATTATTGAAATCATCAAGTATTTGATTGAATTAATCAACTCAAAAACAAACGTTGATGATATTGATCACTTAAGTAACAGAAGAGTTAGAACCGTAGGCGAACAGCTATATTCTCAATTCGGAGTTGGTCTCGCAAGAATGGCGCGTACTATTCGAGAGCGAATGAACGTTCGAGACAATGAGGTTTTCACCCCGATTGATTTGATTAATGCGAAGACCTTGTCTTCGGTAATCAATTCTTTCTTCGGAACGAATCAGCTATCTCAGTTCATGGACCAAACGAATCCATTGTCTGAAATTACGCACAAAAGACGCCTTTCGGCTCTAGGGCCTGGAGGTCTTTCCAGAGAGAGAGCGGGTTTTGAGGTTCGTGACGTTCACTATACACATTATGGTCGCTTATGTACCATTGAAACACCTGAAGGGCCAAACATTGGTTTGATCTCTTCACTTTGCGTTTATGCCAAGGTGAATAAGCTCGGATTTATCGAAACACCTTATCGTAAGGTTGCAGATGGTAAAGTAAAGCTTGATGATATCATTTACCTCAGTGCAGAGGAGGAAGACGAGCAAATGATTGCTCAAGCTAACGCACAAATCTCAGACAAAGGCAAGTTTGAAACTGAAAAAGTTAAAGCGCGTTTTGAAGGTGATTTCCCAGTGGTGGAACCAAATGAGATTACACTCATGGACGTTGCTCCAAACCAGATTGCATCGATAGCGGCTTCGCTCATTCCATTCCTAGAGCATGATGATGCAAACCGTGCTTTGATGGGATCAAACATGAGCCGTCAATCAGTGCCATTATTAAGACCGGAAGCTCCTATCGTGGGAACTGGTCTCGAGAAGCTAGTAGCTCAGGATTCAAGAACTATGCACTATGCCGAAGCAAAAGGTGTGGTTACTGAGGTTGATGCTAATTCAGTTACGATTAAATATGAGCGTACTGAGGAAGATGAGTTGGTGAGCTTTGATGATGAGTATAAGACTTACGAATTCACCAAATTCAAAAAGACAAATCAGAGTACAACTGTCAATATTCGTCCAATTGTTAAGAAAGGCGATAAAGTCAAAAAGGGACAGGTCCTAAGTGAAGGATATGGAACCGAGAAGGGCGAATTAGCACTAGGTCGAAACCTTATGGTGGCATTCATGCCATGGAAGGGATACAACTTTGAAGATGCTATTGTTATTTCTGAAAAAGTGGTTCGAGATGATATCTACACCAGCATTCACGTGGACGAGTATGTACTCGAAGTGAGAGACACCAAGCGAGGACTTGAAGAGTTAACCTCTGATATTCCAAACGTAAGTGAAGAGGCCACAAAGAATCTTGATGAGAATGGATTGATTCGAATCGGTACAGAAGTTGGCGAAGGCGACATCCTCATCGGAAAGATCACTCCAAAAGGTGAAACAGATCCGACACCAGAAGAAAAACTCCTAAGAGCAATTTTTGGAGATAAAGCTGGTGATGTAAAGGATGCATCTCTGAAAGTCCCACCAAGTGGTTCTGGAGTGGTGATTGAGAAGAAGCTCTTCTCAAGAGCCATCAAGGATCGAAGGGCTAAGGCTCAGGAGAAAAACATCCTTGAGGAAATAGACAATGAATACGAGAAGACCATTGCTGAATTGCAAGGTAAATTGGTAGAGAAGCTTTTCTCAATTGTATCAGGTAAGACTTCGCAAGGAGTATTCAATAAGTACAATGAGGAAATGATCAAGAAAGGAACCAAGTTTACTCAGAAGAGTTTGACTGGTTTAGACTACACTACTTTGAGCCCAGCAGGATGGACTACCGATGATGATAAGAATGACCTTATTAAGCGTACACTTCATAACTATAACATCAAGGCAAATGATGCTCTTGGTATCATGAAGCGTAAGAAGTTTGCTGTGAGTGTTGGAGATGAATTACCATCAGGTATTGTGCAGCTTGCCAAAGTCTATCTTGCCAATAAGCGAAAGCTTAAGGTAGGAGATAAAATGGCGGGACGTCACGGTAATAAGGGTATCGTAGCCAAGATTGTGAGACAAGAGGATATGCCATTCTTGGAGGATGGAACTCCGGTCGATATCGTGCTCAACCCACTTGGTGTACCATCACGTATGAACCTTGGTCAGATTTTCGAAACAGTTCTTGGCTGGGCTGGTAAGAATCTTGGACTCAAGTTTGCCACACCAATTTTTGACGGTGCTACCATCGATGACATCCATAAGTATACCAGTGAGGCAGGCGTTCCAGATTATGGGCGAACTTTCCTATACGATGGTGGAACGGGTGAAAAGTTCGATCAACCAGCTACTGTTGGTGTTATCTACATGTTGAAACTACACCACTTGGTAGACAATAAGATGCACGCTCGATCGATTGGTCCATACTCACTTATTACGCAGCAACCATTGGGTGGTAAGGCGCAGTTTGGAGGTCAGAGATTTGGTGAGATGGAAGTGTGGGCATTGGAAGCATTTGGTGCTTCGAACATCCTACGTGAAATACTTACCGTTAAGTCAGATGACGTGATCGGACGTGCCAAAGCGTACGAAGCTATTGTGAAAGGAGAGCCTATGCCAGAGCCTGGTATTCCAGAATCCTTCAACGTATTGCTTCACGAGATGCGTGGACTAGGACTCAACATTACTTTAGAATAATATTAACCATTCATTTGAATTATTGAAATGGCATTTAAGAAAGATACACGCCCAAATAGCGGCTTCAAACAAATAACAATCAGCTTGGCGTCACCAGAGATGATCCTCGAGAAATCTCACGGTGAAATCCTCAAGCCTGAAACCATTAACTATCGTACGTACAAACCAGAGCGTGATGGCCTGTTTTGCGAGCGAATTTTCGGTCCAGTAAAGGATTACGAATGTCACTGTGGAAAGTACAAGCGAATCCGATACAAGGGTATTGTTTGCGATCGATGCGGTGTAGAAGTTACTGAAAAGAAGGTAAGAAGAGAGCGCATGGGACACATCTCTTTGGTGGTTCCTGTTGCACACATCTGGTATTTCAAGTCTTTACCAAATAAGATTGGTTACTTACTCGGACTTCCGAGTAAGAAGCTAGATTCAATCATTTATTACGAGCGTTATGTTGTAATCAACGCAGGTATCGCGAAGAATAAGGAAGGTGAAGATCTTAATTATCTGGAGTTTTTAACGGAAGAAGAGTACTTGGATATCTTGGACACGCTTCCAAGAGAAAACCAATACTTAGATGATAAGGATCCAGACAAATTCATCGCAATGATGGGAGCCGATGCATTGTATGCATTGCTTCAGAGATTGGATTTGGATGAATTGAGCTATGATCTCAGGCATAAGGCGAATACGGAAACTTCTCAGCAAAGAAAGAATGAGGCACTGAAGCGTCTTCAGGTTGTTGAAGCCTTTAGAGCTGCGAATAACCATATTGAAAACCGTCCTGAGTGGATGATTGTGAAAGTTGTTCCCGTGATTCCGCCAGAACTTCGTCCGTTAGTTCCTTTGGATGGTGGTCGTTTTGCGACTTCAGACTTAAATGACTTATATCGAAGAGTAATCATTCGAAATAATAGATTAAAGCGACTGCTGGAGATTAAAGCTCCTGAAGTGATATTGCGAAATGAAAAGCGAATGCTTCAAGAAGCGGTAGACTCATTGTTAGATAACTCTCGTAAGTCTTCTGCGGTGAAAACGGAGTCAAATAGAGCACTAAAGTCACTTTCAGATAGCTTGAAGGGTAAGCAAGGACGTTTCCGTCAAAACCTACTTGGTAAGCGTGTTGACTATTCAGCCCGTTCAGTAATCGTTGTAGGACCAGATCTTAAGCTACACGAATGTGGTTTACCTAAGGATATGGCAGCTGAGCTGTTCAAGCCATTCATTATCCGTAAGCTTATTGAGCGCGGTATTGTAAAGACGGTGAAATCTGCGAAGAAAATTGTAGATAGGAAGGAACCGGTGGTGTGGGATATCCTTGAGAATGTATTGAAAGGACACCCAGTATTACTTAACCGAGCTCCAACGCTTCACAGATTGGGTATTCAGGCGTTCCAGCCGAAACTAATTGAGGGTAAAGCAATTCAACTACATCCGCTTGTATGTACTGCATTTAACGCGGATTTTGATGGCGACCAGATGGCAGTGCACGTACCCTTAGGTCATGCAGCAGTGCTTGAAGCTCAATTATTGATGCTTGCATCTCACAACATTCTTAATCCTGCAAATGGTGCTCCTATTACCGTGCCATCACAGGATATGGTTCTTGGATTATACTACATTACCAAAGCACGTAAAAGTGATGAAACAAGAACAATGCTTGGGGAGGGTAAATATTTCTACTCTTCTGAAGAGGTTATAATCGCCTACAATGAAGGTAAATTGAATCTTCACTCTGAAATTAAGGTTCGAATCACTGAGCATGGTGAAAGAAAAATTATCGACACCACTTGCGGACGAGTGCTATTCAACCAGCTTGTTCCTGAAAAGGCCGGTTACATTGATGAGGTATTAACGAAGAAATCTCTACGAGACATCATTGGTCGGGTATTGAAGTCATGCGGTATGGCAGCTACAGCTAAGTTCCTTGATGAAATCAAGTCTCTTGGTTTCTACATGGCATTTAAGGGTGGACTGTCGTTTAACCTTGGGGACGTAATTGTGCCAGATGAGAAGATCACGCTGCTTGAAAAAGCTCAGGCTGAAGTTGATGAAGTGATGATGAACTACAACATGGGTCTCATTACTAATAACGAGCGTTACAATCAAGTCATTGATATCTGGACACATACCAATTCGAAATTGACCCATGTGTTAATGAACCGATTGGAAAATGATAACCAAGGATTCAACTCGGTTTACATGATGTACCACTCTGGTGCTCGTGGATCGAAGGAGCAGATTCGTCAGCTTTCTGGTATGAGAGGTTTGATGGCTAAGCCAAGAAAATCAGGAGATACAGGAGGTGCAATTATCGAGAATCCGATTCTTTCTAACTTCCGTGAAGGACTATCCATTCTTGAGTACTTTATATCCACGCACGGTGCGCGTAAAGGTTTAGCTGATACGGCTCTTAAGACTGCGGATGCAGGTTACTTGACACGAAGATTGGTTGATGTTGCGCAGGACGTAATTGTTACAGCTGATGACTGTGGAACGCTCCGTGGATTAACAGCAACTGCGCTTAAGAAAAATGAGGAGATTGTAGAACCATTGCACGAGCGAATCATTGGTAGAACCAGCGTATACGATATAAACCATCCGGAAACAGATGAGTTGCTCGTAGCTTCTGGTGAAGAAATAAACGATGAAGTTGCACATGCCATTGAGGCTGCTGGTATCGATGAAGTTGAAATCAGATCAGCACTTACTTGTGAAATGCCACGCGGTATTTGCGCCAAGTGTTACGGACAAAACCTTTCTACGGCTAAGAAGGTAACCAAAGGAGAAGCTGTTGGTGTAATCGCTGCTCAGTCTATTGGTGAGCCCGGTACTCAGCTTACCTTGCGTACTTTCCACGTTGGGGGTACTGCGTCAAGTATAGCTTCTGAGTCTAAAGTAGAAGCGAAGGTTGATGGTAAGATTGAAATTGATGAGTTGCGTACGGTAGACAAGGTTGAAAAAGACGGTTCTAAAAAGACTGTAGTTATTGGTCGATCTGCAGAAATGCGATTGATAGATAATAAGACCGGAATGACTGCCGCAACCAACATCATCCCTTACGGATCTGAAGTATTTGTGAAGTCAGGTGCCAAGGTGAAGAAGGGCGACTTGATTTGCCAATGGGATCCATACAACGCGGTAATCCTTTCTGAGTTTGCTGGTAAGCTTGTTTTCGAAAGCATCGAAGAAGGTGTTACTTACAAAGAAGAGTCTGACGAGCAGACTGGATTCCGTGAGAAGGTAATTATCGATAACCGAGACAAGACCAAGAATCCAACGATTCATGTTCAGGACAACAAAGGTGAAAACCTAAGATCATACAGCATTCCTGTTGGCGCACACATCATGGTTGATGAGGGTGACAAAGTAGGGCCTGGTGGTATCTTAGTTAAGATCCCGCGTTCTGGTGGACAAGGTGGTGGTGACATTACTGGGGGTCTTCCACGGGTGACTGAACTTTTCGAAGCACGTAACCCATCCAACCCAGCTATTGTATCTGAGGTTGATGGTATCGTAAGCTACGGAAAGATCAAGCGCGGTAACCGCGAGATTATTGTTGAATCAAGAACAGGTGATAAGTCTAAGTACTTGGTGCCATTGTCAAGACACATCCTCGTTCAGGAGAATGATTTTGTGAAAGCTGGACAAGCACTTTCTGATGGAGCCATTACTCCTGCAGATATTTTGGCCATCATGGGACCAACTGCCGTTCAAGAGTATCTTGTGAACGAGATCCAAGAAGTTTACCGTTTACAAGGTGTGAAAATCAACGATAAGCACTTTGAAGTCATTGTGCGTCAAATGATGCGTAAGGTGATCATCCTTGATCCAGGAGATACGAAGTTTCTAGAAGCGCAGACCATCAATAAGACCGATTTCATCATCGAGAATGATAGCATTTTCGGAATGAAGGTGGTGGTTGAAGCTGGAGACTCTGAAACGCTAAAGCCGGGTCAGATCATCAATGCTCGTAAGTTGAGAGATGAAAATTCTCAATTGAAGAGAAAAGATAAGAGCCTAGTGGTTGCAAGAGACGCTATGCCTGCTACAGGTCAGCCGATACTTCAGGGTATTACCAGAGCATCGCTTCAAACAGAAAGCTTCATCTCGGCAGCATCGTTCCAGGAAACAACTAAGGTTCTTAACGAGGCAGCTGTAAATGGCAAGATCGATCATCTGAAAGGATTGAAGGAGAACGTAATTGTTGGTCACTTAATCCCAGCGGGTACAGGACTTAAGGATTACAGAAACCTAGTGGTTGGAAGTCAAGAAGAGTACGACCAAATGGTGGGTGCTACTTCTGATGCAATCATTGAAGACTATAGCTAATGGCTGAAGAGAAGGATAAAAAGCAGGGGCAGATAAGCATCGAGCTCAATGAGGATATCGCTCAAGGGCAATACTCAAACTTGGCAGTGCTTACGCATTCACAAACGGAGTTTGTGATTGACTTCATTGCCCTTATGCCGGGGGCACCAAAAGCACGAGTGAATTCTCGGGTGATCTTGGCACCTCAGCATGCGAAGCGACTCCTAAAAGCACTAAACGATAACATCGTGAAGTTTGAGAGTCAGCACGGGGAGATCAAAGACATTGAGCAAGGTCCAGCGCCTTTTCCAATGAACTTTGGCCCGACAGCAGAAGCTTAACATTCTTTGAAATACATAGTATTAAAA
>Ga0129353_1044984_pt1 | contig 13275 bp, 9 predicted proteins | sample CPBNA2_4_FD_105431 | JGI IMG/M metagenome (GOLD analysis project Ga0129353, IMG submission 105431) | Freshwater to marine salinity gradient microbial communities from Chesapeake Bay, USA - CPBay_Sum_27_0.2_RNA2 (Metagenome Metatranscriptome) | ecosystem: Environmental > Aquatic > Marine > Coastal...
CGGAGTTTGTACTGGATGAGGTACACAGCGCCGACTCTTCTGCTGTGAATGATACAGTAGATGAAAGCGATCAAGTCGATCATCCCATGTATCAATCACAACCTGGCTTGCTAGCGACGATTGCCGGTTTTTTCTTTCGGACGCGGGGCAGTCAAGAACGAGAACGCTCACGGCGATTACGAGAACTCAATGTTAGTATCGAGTATTCGCCAGAATCCCCCACATTATATGTATTACGCGGGGAATTGTTTTTTGAACGTCGGGAATATCACCTGGCGCGAGCCGATTTTGAAAAGGCGATTGCGATCACAGAAAAGTTTGACCCCGAAGCTGGTTGGGGCGTGATGGAACAGGTCATGTGTGATCGTGCTTTAGAGGGACTGACTAAAATTCAGCGAATCAGTCGCCGCTGACCTGTACGTTAAAAACAGAATAATTCAGTGTGTTAGAATGAATAGCACATCTGACACACCGGATATGTGGGGATTATGCCACAACCGAAATTTGTAAATGATATTTTTGAGCGCGTGTTTGAACAGAGAGTGGAGGCGTGAATGTCCGACACGGTAAAGATTAATATTGACGGTAAAGAATACGAAGTACCCGCTGGATCAAATTTAGTCGATGCGGCGAAATGGTATGCAGGAAATGATATTCCTGTTTTTTGCTATCATCCGAAGATGGATCCGGTTGGCATGTGCCGGATGTGTTTGGTCGAACTGGGAACGCCTACACGGGATCGGGCGACGGGTGAGTTGGTGTTGAATGATGATGGCACCCCACAAATTCGTTATTTCCCTAAGTTGCAGACTGCTTGTACAACAACGGTTAGCGACGGGATGCATATCAAGACCGATACAGACAAGGTCGAAGAAGCCCGTAATGATATTCTCGAATTCTTATTAACAAGCCATCCGTTAGATTGTCCGATTTGTGATAAGGGTGGTGAATGTCCGTTACAGAACCTCACCATGCGTCACGGTCCTGAGTCCTCACGGATGTATTATGATGATAAACAACACCTTGAGAAACACTATCCATTGGGTGATTTGATTTATCTTGATCGTGAACGCTGTATCCAGTGTGCGCGCTGTGTCCGTTTTCAGGATGAACTGGTGGGTGATCCAGTCCTGGGCTTCCATGAACGTGGACGTCGCTTGCAGATTATCACCAATTCAGATCCCGGGTTCGATACTTACTTCAGTGGTAACACCACCGACATTTGTCCGGTAGGTGCGTTGACAACTGAAGACTTCCGCTTTGGTGCCCGCCCATGGGAATTGACCGAAGTACCCAGTATTTCCCCATGGGATGCCGCAGGCGAAAATATCAGCTTGAGTATCCGCCTTGATCGTGATTTTGGTGGTAAAGCAAAAATTAAACGTGTGATGCCCCGTCAGAACGAATGGGTCAACGAAATCTGGATTAGTGATAAAACCCGATTTGGTCATCACTTTACCCGTAGTGAAGAACGTGTCTTGCGCCCGATGATGAAATCTGGCGACAGCATGCGTGAATCTGTATGGAATGAAGTCTTACCGAAATTAGCTGACGCTCTCAAGGGTGCTGGTGGGGATGTTGCTGCCATTGCGGGTAGTAGCATGTCCAACGAAGACCTGTGGGAACTGCGCCAACTGGTTGAAGGTTTAGGTGGTTCGCGTCTGGGTACATGGTCACCGATTCATGGTGGCGCGGAATTCGTTGCGCAGGTTGGCGTTGGCGAAGGCACAAATCTTGGTGAACTTGGCAAGGGTGACGCGATCCTTGTGATTGCAAGTGATCTTGAAGAAGAAGTACCTCTATGGCGTTTACGGATTAAACGCGCACAGGATCGTGGGGCATATCTGGTTGTTGCAAATTCCCGTCATACCCGTCTGGAAGATTTTGCAGTACAGGGTACACGTAACGATAAAATTGTAACTGGTGATGCGATTCGTTATAACGCAGGTGAAGCTGCCTCCGTCATGACGAACCTCAAAAAAGATCACAAAGAGATTGCTAATAAACTTGCAGAAGCTAATAACCTTGTCGTTGTCGTTGGCTCGGAAGGTTTGACGCTGGACGGTAGTAAAGCACTATCACAAGCAGCAGCAAACTTCTTGATTGAAACGGGTCATGTTGGCAAAGCTAATAATGGTTTGATGGCAGTATTACCCGGTGCCAATGGTATGGGGCATTACTACCTCGGTTACAGTCCGGATGCAACGATGGACATTGTTGCTAAACCACCCAAGGTTTTGATCGTCGCACAGGCAGAATTGTTGGATGATGATCCGACTGCAAGTGAGTGGTTAAGCAAGGTTGACACGATTATTTATGCGAATTTCTTCGCGGACTCCACCGCAGAAAAAGCACAATATCTGTTGCCAATTCAATCCTTTGCAGAACGTGATGGTACGTTCGTTAATGGTGAACGTCGTGTTCAACGGTTCTATACCGCGCAAGGTCCGATGGGCGATGCACTACCCGCATGGAAACTGTTTGCGAGTTTGCGTCAACAACTGGATCAAGCGAGTTTGAAACCCTCTGCTGCGGCAGTCATGCTAGACATTACCAAACAGGTTGATGTCTTTAATGGTATGCGTTATAAAGCATTGGCAAAAGTTGAACGACAATTCCCCGATGTTGGTGGTAAAGACCTGTACTATGGTGGAACTGCCTATAGTAATAAGGGTGGTCTGGGTATCCAGATTGCGAGTGTCGCCGATAATGGTGATGTCAAAGCGGGTAAGGTCAATATACCGGATGCTGTGAAAGCTGGTAAAGACGAAGTTGTGGTGATTCCAACTACAAGATTGTATAATCGTCAACGTAATTTCCGTCCGTCACTGCTGGTTGAACCGCGTATCTTAGCACCATTTGCGGTAGTGAATAGCGATGATGCAACCGCTAAGGGCATCCAACAGGGTGACGTTATCGAAGTTGTCGCTGACGGTGTCAGTGTTCGGGTACGCGCAAATGTTAGTGACGAAATTGCAAAAGGGTCTGTTGCGTTGCCCCGTCACATGACGGATACTGCAACACCTATGACGGTAACGGTTGGTACAATTAACAAGGTTGCAGAAGCAGTTGCCTCTGGTGACTAAGGATAGAGGATAGTAACGTTATGAGTCGAAATCTGAAGATAGGAATTGGTGTGGGTGTCTTGGCAGTTGTTGCCATCACCCTCGTATTGGTCATCACCAATCTAAGTGCGATTGCGACATGGATTGGGTTCGATTCCGCAGGGAATCTGAACGGACGCGAAGGGGCTATCGGCATGTTGCTCAGTCCAGAATCTCGCGTCCAAAATCTTATACAATGTGAAGATGACGCTGGATGTTCGGCAATTTGGCCGATTATCTTTGCCGCAGGTTTTGCCCTGGTCATTGTCACAGGGTTTGCATACACCACGTTATTAGAACGTCGGCTATTGGCGTTTCTGCAACATCGTGTGGGACCCAATCGTGTCGGACCCGGTGGTTTCTTACAACCAGCGGCAGATGGTGTCAAACTTGTCTTTAAAGAGGATTTGATGCCTGCTGGTGCAGATAAGTGGGTGTACCGTCTAGCACCGATGATTAAAGTGATTCCCGTTTTGCTTGTTGCTGCGGTCATCCCGATGGGACCAGATCTTGTTTTACCATGGTTTGCACCCTCATTAGGTGACGTATGGTATCAAGTACCACAGGGTTTGGTCGATTCTAACGTTGGTATCCTGTGGGTGATTGCGATTACTAGTATTGCAACCTATGGTGTTGTGTTAGCTGGTTGGTCAAGCGATAACAAATACGCCATGCTAGGTGCTTTACGTGCTTCGGCACAGATGATTAGTTATGAATTAAGCATGGGGCTGACACTTGCTGTCCCCGTGATGATTGTCGGTAGTATGGCATTTGGCGATATTATTGATGCACAACGGAATATCTGGGATTGGCTTGTCTTCCAGAATCCGCTAGCAGCAGCTATTTTAATGCTTGCTTTGTTGGCGGAAGTAAGCCGCGCACCGTTTGATTTGACGGAAGCGGAACAGGAACTGACACAAGGCTATATGACTGAATATAGTGGTATGAAATTTGCCCTGTTTATGATGGCTGAATACATTGGTATGATTGTCGTCAGCATGGTTGCAATTGCCGCTTTCTTCGGCGGGTATCATCTCTTCCCTGTTGATGGGATGCCGATTCTTGCGCCGGTCATCTTCCTTGGTAAAGTGATCTTGTTCCTGTGTGGTATGATCTGGGTACGTGCGACATTACCACGTATTCGTTACGATCGCTTGATGCAATTTGGTTGGAAGGTGATGATTCCATTGTCCTTGTTATCCGTTGCATGGACTGCGATCTCAATTGTCGTGGGTGATGCTCTGGGTGGCGGTGCCTATCCGATTATCTCCGGTGTGGTCTTTGTGGTTGTTCTGGCAGTCGGTGCGATTGCATTAAATCGCCTCGGTAGTGAAGATGCTAGCGAAGAATCCATCCCGATGGAAGATGATCCAATGTATACAGGTGAACGCCGTGGTGTTGGTTGGGCGCTGGTACATCTTGTGGGTATGATCGTTGCGATCCCGATCGCATTGATTAACTTCAACGTCAAGGCGTTGGATGGGTTGGCGAGCTTTGGCCGTACACCAGAAGAAGACCGCGCATTAGAGAGCGGTGAGACAGCGATTACAACCACTACAGGTGGTGACTAGATTCGATATAATGGGGTTGTGTGGGGAATCACTCACATGACCCATCATCCAAATTTATGAAAACGAGTATATAAAAGGTTGCTGTTTTATGAATGTAATTAAAGGTTTTGCAACAACCTTCAAACATCTTCTTGAAGAGCCTGTCACAATTCAATATCCAGAACAGGTGCAGAAGTTTAATGAACGTTATAAAGGGCGTCATCATCTACGTCGTTATGAGAATGGTCTAGAAAAATGTATTGGCTGTTCTTTATGCGCGGCAGCGTGTCCTGCTGATGCTATCTGGGTAGAAGCAGCAGAAAACACCGATGAAGAACGTTATAGCCCCGGTGAACGTTACGCTAAGACCTATGAGATTAATATGTTGCGCTGTATCTTCTGTGGTTATTGTGAAGATGCTTGCCCGACACAAGCAATTCAGTTAGGACATGAACATCAATTGAGTTTTACTGATCGACGTGATTCGATCTATACCAAAGATATGCTCATTGATCCGCCTGCTGAAGGTAAAGCGGGAACACCGCGTCAAGTCGAACCCGGTGTCTATACCCGTTCCATTCCACAAATGGAAGATCCGTCATAGCGTCTATCAGAGATTAAATAAACATGCTTTAAGAGCATGTTTTTTTACGGGTGGTTTTGGTGACAGTGCCGATACCACATCGCCGTAAAGTGAACCGGATGTCAACTCAGCAAAACATGGGAGGGTGGTGAACCCTCCCCTATTATGCCGATAAGACACAGGACTTTACAAAAGGAGGGGAGACCATTGTTCAAACGACGGTTCTTTTCTGTGCTGTTGAATCGTGATAATTCTCACAAATTGGTTAGAGGAAAACAAAATGTATGCAATTTATAGTGGCATTTTGTGGTTTTCCAATTTGAACAATGGCGGTATTTGTGTTAAACTGCACAAACTCATTTATGGTATGATCCAATAGGAATAGAATCATATGGAATGGTTGTTCCTAATCATCAGCGTCATAGCGGTTGGTGCCGCATTTATGATGTTGCAAAGTAAAAACGCGGTACATAGCGCGTTGTTCTTAATAGTGAATTTTGGCTGTGTTGCCTTCCTGTATCTCATGCTGGATGCGCCCTTCCTTGCGATGGTGCAAGTAGCTGTTTATGCCGGGGCAATTATGGTCTTGTTCTTGTTTGTTATTATGTTGCTCGGTGCAGAAATCACAACCGATACAACTGGTAATATGCGCTGGATGTCTATAGCTGGCGCGGGTGTTGCTATTTTAGTACTTGTTCTCTTCGGTTTTCCGATTGCATCGGATCTCTTAAGTGAAGAAGGACTTGAACCCCGTGTAGGCACATCAATGGTGCGTGTTATCAATGCTGTTCCCGGGGCAGATGGTGAAACTTTCACAATTGTTGAGGGTGGTTTTGATGTGCCACTTGAAAACGAAGTTGTGACAACGGTGACACTTGATGCCAGTGATGAATCACTTGAAGATGTTACACTGGACGATATCGTTTATAACGATGAGCGTGATGTGATCCGTGAGTATGTTGAAGTTACTTCCGGTGAATACACGATCAATGTGACGGTCAGTGATGGTAACTATGAGTCCACCCCCATTTTCAGTGAAACAGTCGATCTCGCGGTAGATGCCGCGCAATCAGTTGTGGTATACGAAAATGTGGATGGCATCATTGAAGTATTGTTGTTAGAGGATGATTTGAGCCCAACAGAAATGGGTTCTATGCGCCTCAAAGTATTCAATGGTGTGGTGGAGGAAACCGTATCACTGGTTGACATTGGACAATACAGTGCGATTCAGTCATTATGTACGGATGCGTCCTGTGGTTCCTTAATCTCCCATCGCGTTCTCATCGAAGACATCCCGGCTGGCGAAACAACAACGATTGATCTGGAAGAAGGCACTTATAATCTCGCGTTTGTCAATGACAATAACGATGTGTTGCGTGTGTTACAATCATACGAAGCCGAACGTGGTGTTGTTGAAACACGTGTGTTGGTGTTAGAACCCGGTCAATTGGGTGGACAGTCAACCTATCGTGCGGTGGTATTCAGTGCAATTGGTAGCCCTGCTTTCGGCAGTCCCGAGGCGATTGGTCAAATCCTATTCATTGATTATCTGTTACCCGTACAGTTGGTTGGTATCCTATTGCTTGTTGCGTTGATTGGTGTGATCGTGCTTGCCCGTCCGGATGCACTGGCACAGGCAGAACGTCGCCGTGTCAATCGCCGTCGCCGTGTAAGTCGTCCGCTGGTGAGTGTGTTGTCACAACAAACTGGCTCTGACGTATTGCGTGGTGAATATCTTGCGAAGTTATCCGAAGGGTCTGATGATGACCCACAAGCCGAGTAGCCGAAGGGGAGATTAACGAGATGAACTCAATCGGCACAGAACCTTATATCATGTTAAGCATGGTAATGTTTTTGATGGGCACAATGGGTGTCCTCTTACGCCGTAATGCCATCCTGGTATTTATGTCGGTTGAATTGATGTTGAACTCTGCTAATGTGGCGATTGTCGCCTTTGCCCAACAATGGGGGCAGGTCAACGGTCACATCTTTGTGTTCTTTGTGATGACAGTAGCAGCGGCGGAAGTTGCTGTTGGTCTGGCATTGATTGTGAACATATTCCGTGAGCGTCACAGCATCAATATTGACGACTTAAACCAGATGGAAGGTTAGCGAATTGCCGTCGGAAGAGGCTCATAAGGTATGGAAAATTTACCACTTTTAGTACCCTTAGTTATATTAGTTCCTTCGATAGGGGCATTCATTAACTTCTTCCTCGGTGCAAAAATCGGGGAAAAGTGGGCGGGCTATATTGGCTCGTTTGCCGCTATCTTTTCGTTCTTAATTTCACTTGTCTTATTGACTTACGTGACCGGAACCAATGGTGGAGCAACGGTTGTTAATCCACCGTTCTTTGATGGTTGGTTACGTATCGAATCAATTGGGCTTGATATTCCGTGGCAACTGCGCGTGGACTCGATGAGTGTCACGATGATGTTGGTTGTAACGGGTGTTGGGTCTTTGATTCATTTATATGCGCGTGGGTATATGCATGGTGATAAGTGGTTCTACCGCTTTTTCGCTTACTTAAATATGTTCCTTGCGTTCATGCTGACATTAGTTACCGCTAACAACTTCCTGATGTTGTTTGTTGGTTGGGAAGGTGTTGGTTTGTGTTCGTTCTTGCTCATCGGTTTCTGGTGGGATAAGAAAGCTCCCGAAGGTTGGAAGAATAGTAACGCCGCCCGTAAAGCATTCATCGTGAATCGTATTGGTGACTTTGGTTTATTGATGGCGATGTTCCTGATCTTCTGGACATTCGGTACGCTGGATTTCTTCAAGTCTGGTGAATTGCCCAACACAGAAGCAAAATATCTGGTTGAATGGCGTGAACATAATGGTTTGATCGAACACAGTGAAGAAACAACGGATACCCATGCTGAAGAAACAGATGCCGCACATAGTGAAGAAGCGGATGCTCATGCCGAAGAGGAAGATGCGTCCCATAGCGAAGAAGCATCTGATGAGCGTGGTGATCAAAAACAAGCGGTTTTAGAAGAATCTGAAGATACTCATAGTGAAGAAACGGATGCTGCCGCAAGTACCGAAGATCATGGTGAAGCAGACGCACATGCGGATGATGAACATGGTAAAACGTATGTTTGTGTCCCCGCCGAAAAAGATGATCACAGCGAAGGTGATGCCTATGCTGATGATGGTCATGGTGATGATAAATACGGCAACCCGTTAGCGAGTGATATTCGCGCAATCTACTGTGATAACTCCCACATCGAAACAGAAATGCTCGGTGTATTCGGACAGACTGTTGAACGTTTCGGTACAGATGAAATGATCGATTTCGGTGCATTTGAAATGCGCTTTGATGACGTGTTATTCCTGATTACACTTTTCATGCTGCTCGGTGTAACGGGTAAATCAGCACAGATTCCGCTGTTTGTCTGGTTACCTGACGCGATGGCAGGTCCAACACCTGTGAGTGCGTTGATTCATGCTGCGACGATGGTGACCGCTGGTGTTTATATGATGGTTCGTTCCAATGTGTTCCTGTGGGAGTTAAATCATGCAGGGTATGTCATTGGTTTGATTATCACGCTGGTGGGCTCTGGTACGGCAATCATGGCGGGCTATATAGCATTGGGTCAGTGGGACATTAAACGTGTTCTCGCTTATTCAACCATTTCTCAGCTCGGGTTTATGGTGGCAGCAGTTGGTGTCGGTGCGTATGTTGCGGCGATGTTCCATCTTGTAACACATGCTGTGTTCAAGGCACTGCTCTTCCTTGGTAGTGGTTCGGTTATTCACGGTGTCGAACATGGACATCATCATGCTCATGAACATGGTCATGGTCACGACGATCATCATGGAGACGGACATCACGACGAACCGTTTGATCCACAAGACATGCGTAATATGGGTGGCTTGCGGAAGAAAATGCCGATTACCTATATCACTTACTTGATAGGCACATTGGCTTTGGCAGGTATTTTCCCATTTGCGGGTTTCTGGTCAAAAGATGAAATTCTAGCAGATGCCTGGTATGAAGGCTTCCAACTCAATGAACCACAGGGTTTAATCGCGTTTGGGGTTTTATTGGTTGCCGCTGGATTTACAGCATTCTATATGTGGCGACAAATTGTGCTGGTGTTCTTCGATGAGCCCCGCAGTGAAGCCGCAGAACATGCACCGGAAAGTAATGGTGCGATGCTGTTACCGCTTGTCATACTGGCAATCTTTACCTGCATTATCGGTCTCATTAACGTTCCAAGTGGAACACCGTTATTCTCAAATATTTATGAGACCTACGAGTTCAAGCATTTCCTTGAACATAGCTTAATTAGTGTATCACGCGGTCATACGCTCGACTTTAACACCCTGATTGCAGGCATTGCGCTGGCATTGGGTATTGGTGCAATTTTCCTTGCACACAATATCTACAAGGGCAAAGGTCTCGCGGATGGTAATCGCGATCAATTGGAAGCAAATGCTTCAACCCGTGCAGCATTTAGATTGGCAAATGCCCGTCTATACTGGGACGAAATTTACTTCCGCCTGATAGAAGATCCGTTCAACAAATTGGCGCAATTTATGGCAGATCGTGTTGATTGGGACTTCTTACATGATTACTTCCATGATAGCGTGATCAAACGTGGATTTGATTCTATAGCAAAACTACTCAGTCAGCCGCTAGATGTGGGCTTGATTGACGGTGTTGTGAATGGAATTGGTCATTTGGCGCAACGTGTTTCACAAACACTGCGCGGTATCCAAACTGGCTACGTCCGCATGTACGCAGTAGTATTGTTTATTGGTGTGGTTGCAGTGGTATTATTGATGCTGTTGCCGTTTATTCAGACTTTACTCCAGAGTGGCTCTTAAGGAGAACGTCGTCCTATGGACATAACTGGACTCTCGCTTACTACGATTACTTTATTCATTCCTATGATTGGTCTCACCATCCTGTTGTTTATGAATGGTGAAACACAGAAAAATAACGTCAAGTGGGTGGCATTTGGCACCAGCATCGTGGCGTTTGTCGCTTCTATTCTGATGTGGGTAAACTTTGACCCGAGTGCTGCTGGCCTGCAAATGGTTCAGCGTAACACATGGGCAGAGGTTACCATCGGAGATGCTGCTATCAACATCAGCTATTTTGTGGGTGTTGATGGTATTAGCATGTTGCTGGTCTTGCTTACGACATTCATTATGCCGATTGCGATTTTAGGTTCATTCGGTAGCAATATCTTTGAAGAACGTGGACGCGAAAAGCTCTACTATATCTTCTTGATGCTACTTGAATGGGCAATGATCGGTGTATTTGTTGTACATGACTTGATCGTTTTCTATATCTTCTGGGAAATTACACTTGTTCCGATGTATTTCCTCATCGGTATCTGGGGTGCGGAACAGCGCGTTTATGCTGCTGTGAAGTTCTTCCTGTATACGATGGCAGGTTCTATTTTGATGTTGATTGCTATCCTGTATGTGGGTAACACTACGGGCACATTCAGCACCTATAGCGCCGGTGGTGATGTCGGTATCATCGAGATGGTTCAATCTTATGAAGGTGAAGGTACCTTCTGGGATCATCCATCAGAAATGGCTACGACAGAAGGTGAAACCGCTGACGGCGAAGAAAGTGATAGTGGATTCTTATTCACGTCGGTACAAAGTTTCTTGTTCCTCGGTTTCCTTGTTGCATTTGCCATTAAAGTTCCGATCTTCCCCTTCCATAGCTGGTTGCCAGATGCACACGTGCAAGCACCAACCGCAGGTTCCGTCATTCTGGCGGGTGTTCTGCTGAAGATGGGGACATATGGGATTGTGCGCTTTAACTTGACGATGTTCCCCGAAGCATCGGTTGCCTGGGCGCCGACAATTGCGGCACTTGGTGTGATCGGCATTATCTATGGTGCATGGGTTAGTTATGCACAGGATAACGTCAAGAAACTGGTTGCTTACTCATCCGTTTCCCACCTTGGCTTTGTGGTACTTGGTATCTTTGCGCTGAACTCACAGGGTCTACAGGGTGCTACCCTACAGATGGTGAATCATGGTATCAGCACAGGTGGTCTCTTCTTGATTGTCGGTATTCTCTACGAACGCTGGCATACCAAGGAAATGGCGGCTTATGGTGGTATCTGGAAGGTTATGCCGCTCTTTGGTGCGATCAGCTTGATTGTCTCCTTGAGTAGTATGGGTCTGCCGGGTTTGAACGGCTTTATCGGTGAGTTTACGATTTTGCTGGGTTCACTTGGTAGCGATTACCTTGGATTCTTCTTCACATTGTTTGGTACGCTTGGTGTGATTCTTGCAGCAGTTTACTTGCTGAAGATGTTCCAGCATGTCTTTATGGGCGAACATACGAACCCATTGAAAGACGAAGAAGGCTATAAACTAAAATGGAACGAAATCGCGGCGTTTATCCCGATTCTAATTATGATTATCTGGATAGGTATCCAACCGATTGTGTTCTTCAATATGCTGGACGTATCGGTGGATAGCATCGTAGCGATGTTCATTCCCTAGGAGAAATCATGTTTGATACGCCAACTATCGCAGATTTTCTTGCGAACTCGAATCTAGCCTCAACCTTGCCCGGTGTGTTGTTGGTTTTTGGGACATTAATTCTTGTCCTGATTGATCTATTCCTACCGGAAGAGCGCAAAAACTGGACACCGATAGCGGCATGTATCGGTATAGGTGTGAGTTTTGTGATTAACCTGTTTGTCTACTCACCTGCTGAGGGTGAACAGGTTGCGCTGTATGGCATGTTTGTGGCAGACGCATTTACGGGCTTCCTAAATGCGGTTATTCTGGTCGCCACGTTAATTTCGATTCTGCTCAGTTGGGATTATCTCAATCGGGCGGGCATTCATCGTGGTGAATTTTACGTCCTTGCCCTCATCTCATCAGCAGGTGCGATGTTTATGGTCGGCGCAAACGACCTCGTGGTTGTGTTTGTGGCGCTGGAACTGTTGAGTATACCACTTTACATCATGGCGGCATTCCGTTCTATTAATCGGGATGGTAGTGAACTTGCCTTGAAGTCTGAAGAGAGTGGTATGAAGTATTTCATTCTGGGTGCATTCTCCAGTGCGTTCCTTGTTTATGGGGCGGCGTTGATTTATGGTGCGACAGGTACAACTAGTATTCCTGAAATCTTCACGATAGCGGGTAGTTTGGTTGGTAGCGTGTCATCAGCGACATTCTATCTATTGGTGGGTACCGCGTTACTGTTTGTCGGGCTTGGCTTTAAAGTTGCCGTCGTTCCCTTCCACATGTGGACACCTGATGTCTATGAAGGTGCACCAACACCGGTTACTGCGTTTATGAGTGTGACCGCTAAGATTGGTGGTTTTGCTGCTTTGTTACGGGTACTGGTAACTGGTTTATCAGTATTTGCGTTGACAGAGGGGGATGCTGCTGCATGGCAAACCACCCTTTCTGGTGTAGCAATTTTGACGCTGATTCTTGGTAACTTCGTTGCTATTTCGCAAACAAATATGAAGCGTTTGCTGGCTTATTCATCCATCGCTCATGCAGGATACATCCTGATTGCTGTTGCGGCATCCGGTACTGCGGGTGTGGCTGACTCAGCAACACAGGGCGCTCTGGTTTATATGCTTGCTTATATGTTTACAAACTTAGGTGCATTTGCAGTTGTCATGGCACTTGAGAACGAAGATGGTTCCGGTGTGAATCTGGATGATCTTGCCGGATTATCCAAGTCACGTCCTATGTTGGCCATGGCGATGGCCGTCTTTATGCTGAGCTTAACGGGTATCCCATTAACAGCCGGCTTTGTCGGTAAATTGCTGGTATTCTCGGCAGCGGTTCAGGCAGGGTTAATCGGTCTGGCTGTGATCGGTGTTTTGACAAGTGTTGCAAGTGCCTTCTATTATATGCGAGTAGTCGTCAATATGTACTTGCGTGAAGATTCTGAAGGGGCAACACCAGCACTCGAAACACGCTATGTCAAATGGGCAATTAATATTTCGCTAGCGGGTGTGATGATCTTTGGGATTTTCTATCCATTGGCGTTAAATCTCGTGAGTATGGTTAGTATCGTCTAATTCCA
>Ga0129353_1345441_pt1 | contig 13154 bp, 14 predicted proteins | sample CPBNA2_4_FD_105431 | JGI IMG/M metagenome (GOLD analysis project Ga0129353, IMG submission 105431) | Freshwater to marine salinity gradient microbial communities from Chesapeake Bay, USA - CPBay_Sum_27_0.2_RNA2 (Metagenome Metatranscriptome) | ecosystem: Environmental > Aquatic > Marine >...
GCTGGAGATTAAAATGAGCTGGGTTGCCGTATTAATGGGTTCTGAATCCGATTGGCCGGTCATGCAATCAACGACGTCGATGCTTGAGACTTTGGGCATTAAGTTCGAAGTCAAGGTAACGAGCGCCCATCGAACGCCCGCTGGCACGCAGGCCTATGTTCAGGATGCCGAAGAGCGAGGGTGCCGGGTGTTTGTCTGTGCCGCAGGCATGGCCGCTCACTTGGCCGGGGTGGTAGCCGCCCACACCCAGCGTCCGGTGATAGGTGTGCCAATCGACAGTGGCCCACTTCAGGGCTTCGATGCACTGTTGTCTACGGTGCAAATGCCCGGAGGTATTCCTGTCGCAACGGTAGCCGTGGGCAAGGCCGGAGCGAAAAACGCTGGGTACCTAGCTGCTCAAATTCTTGCGGTAGCCGACGATGCTTTGCACCAGGTGGTGGTGAAGGATCGCAGTGATAACCGGATTAAGGTCGAAGCGCAAAATGAGTCTGTACAACAATCCCTGAAGTCGTGACGCCCATAGACGATGCGGTGACCTGTTTGTTGGCCGGTGGCGTTATTGCCCACGCGACAGAAGGTGTCTGGGGATTGGCTTGTGATCCCAATAACCTGACCGCCGTTCATCGCATCATCGCATTGAAAGGAAGAGACGCGGAAAAGGGGTTGTTGCTTATTGGCGCATCAGCAGACGCTTTTGCTTTAGCACTGGAGGCTATCGAGCCAGAGTTCAGGGCGCGGGTAGTGGGCAGCTGGCCAGGACACGTCACTTGGCTGTTGCCTGGAGACGAATATCCCCAGACCGTTCGTGGCAAGCATAAGACAGTTGCTTGTCGAGTACCCGACCATGCTCAGGCAAGACTAATTGCGGGTAGTTTTGGCGGCTGTCTAGTCTCTACCTCGTTAAACCGAGCAGGTGAGCCGCCGGTAACAGACTATACTCAAGCGCTGGAGACATTTGGTGAGCTAGTGGACTTCACCGTGCCCGGCGAGACCAGTGGTTACAGCGGCCCCAGTGCGATCTATCAGCTCGATGGTTCGATAGTCAGGCCTGGAGGAAACTAGTGCGCAAGCCCCTGCGTTTTGGTGTCGCCGGTAATCCCATCGCTCATTCATTGTCGCCGGATATCCATAGCGCCTTTGCCAAATCCCTGGGTATCGACATGGTTTATGAGCGCTACTTACTCCCAGAGGATCGGTTCGAACAACAAACCCAATTGCTTTTTGACGACGGCTTACAGGGCTTGAACATCACTGTTCCATTCAAACAGGAGGCTTACTCATTTGCCCAGGATTTGGACCCATTGGCCTTAGTGGCTGGTGCCGTTAATACCCTTGCTAAAAAATCGGGTCGAATTGTTGGCTACAACACCGATGGCTTAGGCATGGTGCGTGATTTGCAGGTTCGGCATAACATTAAGCTTCACGGGTCGTCGGCATTGATCCTCGGCGCCGGCGGCGCCTGTCGCGGCATCATTCAGCCATTGTTGAATGCAGGGGTCGGCAAGATTTGGATTGCTAATCGTACACTTGAACGGGCAAACGGCATTGTGCAGCAGTTCCAAATCACCGATAGCCAAACTCTTCAAGCGGTGCCGGTCAATTCCCTAAGACAAAGCCCTCCGGCGGTGGATTTGGTGTTCAACAGTACGTCGTTGGGTCTTGAAAATGGCGAAATTCAATTGCCGCCTCTGCTAGCCGCTGGCCGGGTTTGCTATGACCTCAGTTACGGCAAGCAGGCGCGCTTTGCGACTTGGGCCGCTGCCAACGGTGCGTCACAGAGCCTGGATGGATTGGGGATGCTGGTGGAGCAGGCTGCAGAAAGTTTCCAGATTTGGCTAGGACGGCGGCCGGATACGGATCCTGTATACGCCTTACTCCGTCGGAAGCTGCTATGACAGTAAAGTCACGAGGAATAGGACGTAGTTGTGAAAGGAGGCCAGTGTGAGTAAGGCTAAACGCTTTATCTCCGGGGCGGTGTGCCCGAGCTGTCGGGAGCTTGATCGCACGGTCATTGAACCGATAGCGGCAGAAAGCTCGTCCACCGCTTTGGATGATCTTGCGACTGAAAGCATTCAGCGCCGATGCGTTGCTTGCGGATTTGTTGAAGCGCTGGAACCTGGACAGACTTCGGTGAGCGCTCCCTTGCCCCGCGCGCGATATGAGCGAAGCAGGGCAACGACCACACAAGCGACACCTGTAACGATCATTGATCCGGGTCGTCTAAAACCTTCTTAGCCCGGCGAGAAAAGCTTTGCAAATAATTGGAATTGTCCAAGTTTATTGACTCGAACAAGTTGCCCCTAAGGACTTGGCTGCTATAATCGCCGCGCTACTACCCGAGTCGATTTGGGTTGAGTGCCATCGATTTGTCGTATTTGCGATGTTGATAGCGCGCCGCTTTTGGGAGGAGAAGGGACCAAGAGGTAGGGTGTGTGAAACGCGTAAAAACGGATGCTACTTAGAGTTTCAGTCTGAAAAGCTTAGGAACATGAGCGGCTGACCTACCGGTGTGGTCCCTGAGAGCGCTTTTCTTCGGCGGTAACACAAAGATCAGTTTGTCTTAGGAGATTGCGTTTAGGCTGCCGGGGTAAAACACAGGTCGCGCTGGCCAGAAGCAACAAATTAGAGTGATTTCCCAATATCGCGATGGATCGCGCGCCTGAAAGGCGGTCAGCGGGAGATTAGGTTGCTTGGCAAGAAGTTAAGCAACAAAGAAATTTACAGGGCCCACGGGTGCCACGGACTAAGTGGAGAGAAAGAGCGAAATGAAACATCAGCTTGTGCGAGGAATCGTCGGACTATCAACGATGCTGTTCAGTGGCCTAGCCGCTGCGGACGAATTGAATCTGCGCGTTGGGGTAACAGATATTAGCCGCCAGGTATATGACCTGCACATGACGATCTTCTTAATCTGTGTTGCTATCGGTGTAGTGGTATTCGGCGTGTTGTTTTGGTCCGTTTTTGCTCACCGAAAATCTAAGGGTGTTGAGCCGGCAACCTTTCATGAAAGCACCAAGCTTGAGCTGGCATGGACCATTGTTCCGACGCTGATCTTGATCGTTATGGCCATCCCTGCGACTCAAGTTTTGGTGGCCATGTATGACACTGGCGGCGAAGACATGTCCATCGAGGTCCGAGGTTACCAATGGAAGTGGCAGTACAAATACCTGGATGACGATTACAACAACACGTTATCGTTTTTCTCCGTTATGTCGACTCCACGGGACGAGATATACAATCAGTCGGTCAAGGGCGACAACTACTTGCTTGATGTGGACGAATATTTACGCATTCCCACCAATCGCAAGGTTCGATTCCTGATCACTGCGGAGGATGTGATTCATGCGTGGTGGGTGCCAGACTTCGGCATCAAACGAGACGCAGTGCCCGGAATGCTCAATGAATTGTGGACGGTGGTGGAAGAACCCGGCATCTATCGTGGGCAATGCACCGAACTGTGCGGCAAGGACCACGGCTTTATGCCGATCGTCGTAGAAGTCATGCCCGAGGCGGAATTCGATGCCTGGTATGCCTCCCAAGTGTCATCCGAGTTGGTTCGCCAGGAAACGATTGGTAATGACCTGACTCATGAAGAATTGATGGCTCAGGGCGAGTCGGTATACGGTACTTACTGCTCTTCATGCCACATGGCCAATGGCGAGGGGATCGCACCAGTGTTTCCCGCTATTGCAGGGTCCGCTGTTGCTCTTGGCCCGCGGGACGACCACTTGAGCCTGGTTATCAATGGAGTTGCTGGCACTGCCATGCAGGCGTTTGGGCGCCAGCTCGATCCAGTTCAGCTAGCATCAGTTGTTCATTATCAAAGACATGCATTTGGCAACGACGCGGGAGACATCTCCCAGCCACAAGACGTTATTAATCTTTCCAACGGTCAGTAAGGAATAGTCATGAGCGAAGTTATTCACGCAGATCACCACGACGACCACGCACATGGGCCCGAGAAGGGTCTCAAGCGATGGCTCTTCACTACGAACCACAAAGATATTGGTACGCTGTACCTTTGGTTTAGTTTCGCCATGTTCTTGGTGGGCGGGGTATTGGCCCTGGTCATCCGTGCCGAGCTATTCCAGCCGGGACTGCAATTTGTGCAGCCTGAGTTCTTCAATCAAATGACCACAAACCACGGTTTAATTATGGTCTTCGGGGCCATTATGCCGGCGTTTGTAGGCTTGGCTAACTGGCTAATCCCGATGCAGGTTGGGGCGCCGGACATGGCATTGCCGCGGATGAACAATCTGTCTTTTTGGATTCTGCCCTTCGCCTTCGGCATGATGATTTCAACCCTGTTTATGGAAGGTGGCGGCCCTAACTTTGGTTGGACCTTTTACGCTCCGCTTTCTACAACCTATGCCCCGCCATCAGTAACCTACTTCATTTTTGCCGTGCACCTGATGGGCGCGTCATCGATCATGGGTAGCATCAATATCATTGCGACCATATTAAATATGCGCGCACCGGGTATGACGCTGATGAAGATGCCGATGTTTGTTTGGACATGGTTAATCACGGCTTACCTGCTGATTGCGGTGATGCCTGTTTTGGCCGGAGCGGTCACGATGATGCTGTTTGACATTCACTTTGGCACCAGTTTCTTCAACGCTGCCGGTGGCGGTGACCCGGTGATGTTCCAGCACATATTCTGGTTCTTCGGTCATCCAGAGGTTTACATTATGATTTTGCCGGCATTCGGCATCGTCTCTCACATCATTCCGGCTTTCGCACGCAAGCGCCTGTTTGGCTATACCTCAATGGTGTATGCGGTGGCCTCAATCGCCTTCTTGTCCTTCATTGTATGGGCGCATCACATGTTCACAGTGGGTATGCCCTTGGCTGGCCAGCTATTCTTCATGTATAGCACCATGCTGATTGCGGTACCAACGGGTGTGAAGGTCTTTAACTGGATATCCACCATGTGGCGCGGCTCCATGACATTCGAGACACCAATGCTGTTCGCGATTGCCTTTGTCGTACTATTCACCATGGGCGGATTTTCTGGATTGATGTTGGCCATCACCCCCGTCGACTATCAGTACCACGACACCTACTTTGTGGTAGCGCACTTCCACTATGTGTTGGTGCCGGGTGCGTTGTTCTCGATCATTGCCGCAGTGTATTTCTGGTTCCCCAAGTGGACCGGCAAGATGTATGACGAAACCCTAGGCAAGATTCACTTCTGGCTGTCGTTTATAGGTGTGAACGTGACGTTCTTCCCCCAACACTTTTCTGGGTTGGCAGGCATGCCCCGTCGTATCCCTGACTACCCGCTGCAGTTCGCGGACTTCAACATGGTTTCGAGTGTGGGTGCCTTTATCTTTGGCCTGTCCCAAGTGTTCTTCCTTTATGTGATCATTAAGTCCCTGCGCTCTGGAGCGCCAGCGACGGCCCGGTCATGGGAAGGTGCCAAGGGCTTAGAGTGGACGCTACCATCACCAGCGCCTTACCATTCCTTCACGCACCCACCGGTTGTAAAAGACGAAGAGGTATTGGGCTAAGCCCAAGAAGACTATGACGGAACAAACTCAACAGGCCGGAATAAAAAAGACAGTGCGAAAAACGTCACTGATCGTTCTCGGGATGTGTGGGTTCGCTTTCGCCCTAGTGCCGCTTTACGACCTATTTTGTGAAGTGACTGGGCTCAACGGCAAAACCGGTGGGCCCTATGTATTTGACGAAGCTAGCACGCAGCCTGATTTCTCTAGACTCGTTAAAGTGAATTTTTTGACCAATACCAATGAAGGTATGCCATGGCAGTTTTGGTCTGGCAAGGGTGCGGTGAGGGTCCACCCCGGCGAAGCCAAAACCGTTAGTTTTTTTGTAAAAAATCCAACGAACAGGGTCATGGTTGCACAGGCGATACCGTCGCTAGTGCCATTTTCGGCAACCGAGTTCTTTCACAAGACTGAGTGTTTTTGCTTTGAGCAACAAATACTGCAGCCAGGAGAGGAAGTGGAGATGCCCATGCGCTTTATCGTAGGGCGAGAGTTGCCGAAAAACGTCGGTTCGATCAATCTGAGCTATGCTCTCTTTGATATCACAGACCGCGTAGACCTATCGGCCATTCAGGGTAATGGCTCACAAGATCGGCTGGCAGTAGCTGGCGGATAGTTAACAGTTTAGTGGAGGAGTCTCATGGCGAATTCGGCCGACGTCGATAAGTCGATTTATTACGTACCGGAGTCCGGTTGGTATCCTGTGTTCTTGGCTTTTGGCCTGATGTTGACGGTCACCGGTTTGGCCGGCTGGTTGAATGATGTCAGCGCTGGCGGCGCCGGGGATGCAACCCAATCAACCATTGGCTTCGCCATTGTGGCCTTGGTTCTGTATAGCTGGTTTGCCAAAGTCATTGAGGAAAATACCGCTGGTCTGAACAACGAATCCGTACAAAGGAGTTACGTTTGGGGTATGGGGTGGTTCATCTTCTCAGAGGTGATGTTTTTCGCAGCATTCTTTGGCGCATTGTTTTATGTTCGAAGCTTCGTCGTGCCATGGCTCGGTGGCGAGGGCGAGAAAGGCATCACCAACTATCTTTGGCCTGCCTTCGAAGCGACGTGGCCTGTGGTACAAAATCCCAATCCTGCCCTATTTGTTAACCCAAGCCAAAGCATGCAAGCCCCAGGCGTCACTGACGTCAGTGCGTGGAGCGCTTACCTACCTTTTTACAACACCGTTATTCTTCTGAGCTCAAGTGTCACCGTTCACTTCGCGCATGATGCAATCAAGTCGCAAAACCGTAACAAGTTAATCGGTTGGTTGGGTCTTACAGTGCTGTTGGGCGTCATCTTCCTCGTGTTACAGGTGGAAGAGTATATTCACGCTTACACCGAGTTGGGCCTTACCCTAGGTAGTGGCATATACGGGTCAACATTCTTTATTCTTACAGGCTTTCACGGCTTTCACGTGACGCTGGGTACCTTCATGCTCCTGATTCAGCTTTTCAGGGCGGTTAAGGGACACTTCTCCCCGAAAGACTGCTTTGGCTTTGAGGCGTCTAGCTGGTATTGGCATTTTGTAGATGTCGTGTGGGTAGGACTGTTTTTCTTCGTATACGTGTTCTAACGGATTGGTCGTTAGCAAGCGCGTATCAGAAAAGGGGCAATATGCCCCTTTTTATTCTCTCGATTTTGTTCATCGGCCCTAGTCGCCACTCTATTATGGCTCGCCGGTGTCTTCAGTGACGCTCACGGCTTGGGCGGATTCATGCCAGGGCGCGTTCAAACCCATGCGGAGCTCACCGGTGTAGAACCCATAGCCAGTGGCCAGTAGCAGCAGTGTCGCAAAAGTGATTCGAATGCCCAGCGCATACCAGAGTCTTCGGCTCTCGGGTTTACCGGTATCTTTAAAAAGAAAGACGAGGCCGCTCATTAGACTGAGAACGACGCAAATCAATAAAATGACGATAATGACTTTTAACACGACCGAGCAACTCCACTTGGATTCAGCCACATTGTATCAATGGTTTGTGAGCGTAAAGTGATGACGAAGTTTGACCCTGGTTGGCGCATGACGGCATTCCTCGTTGTGATGTTGCCTACCCTTTTGAGTTTGGGGGCGTGGCAGCTAGAGCGCGGAGATCAAAAGCGCGCTCTAGAGAATCAGTATCTTGCCAAATTGACCGAGTTGCCCGTTCAGCCTTCTCCTCAGTCACTGTCCCAGCCGTTTCAAGCTTTACGCTTGTTCGGTCGATACCACCCGGAGATCTTTCTGTTGGATAATCAGGTCTCGAACGGGATTGTCGGTTTTTGGGTTTACCAAGTGTTCCTGGACCAGTCTCTGGGTAAGTTGTTAATCAACCGGGGTTTTGTCGCTTCCTTGGGAAGGGATGTGCTTCCTATTGTCGAAACCCCTGACACCGAAATAACCATGGTCGCAACGGTGTGGCCTCAATTAGGACTGATTCCCGCCTGGGGCGAGCAGCAGTGGAGTGCTACTTGGCCAAAGGTGATACAGAGAGCCAATGTAGACCGCATGGCCCAAATGGTGAGTGCTTGGTCCGTGGAGTTACGATTGGAGCCGGGTCAGCCAAGCGTTTTGAAGCCGGCCCCTTTCGCTTCGCGATTGTCGGACGATAAACACCGAGGATACGCCGCCACTTGGTTCGGATTGGCTGCGGTTTTGGTGTTGGGCTACTGCTATTTAGGGTTTACACAATCGGCTAAGCGCGGTTGAGTTGCCGCGTAATGACTGAAACAACCAGCAAACAGGTGATTGGCAGTTCATACGCCAAGACACACTAACAACGGAATCGTTATGGAACAATCTGAGCAAAACAAACCTGCCAGCGGGCGCAAACAATTGGCGGTTATTTTGATTATGGCTTTGTGCTCCTTGGGCGGTTCCTATGCCCTCTTTTTTGCCGCCCAAGGGGGTGAAAGCTGGGGTACAACCAACAATGGTGCCTTTGTCCAACCACGCCTTTCCGTGGAACAACTGCAATGGCGAACAACCGATGGTGCGACGTTATCAGCATCCAACCAGTGGTGGCTTTGGACAGTAGCTGACCAATGCGATGATGTGTGTGTCGAGGCATTGCACAAACTCAGAGCCGCCCACATATTGCTCAACAAAGAAGCGAAACGTGTGCGGCGCGGCATAACAACTGATGCGGCCTTTGTCCTACCCGACGATCAGCCGGACTTGCTTCAAATACAATCTTTGCGGGAGCAAACGCCAGAAGGTATCTACATCGTTGATCCCAATGGAAATCTCGTTTTTTTCTATCCATTAGACATCAACCCAAAGCTGCTGCTGGCTGATCTCAAACGCTTATTAAAGGTCTCTCAAATTGGTTAATGCTCAAATAAGAAAACTCGCTGGTTTCGGCGTTATTTTCGCCTTACTCGTTGTCTCAGTCGGTGCCTACACTCGATTGGCCGATGCCGGCTTGGGCTGCCCAGACTGGCCTGGATGCTACGGATTTTTGACGGTTCCAGATCAAGCCGAAGAGATCTCCGTAGCGGAAGCGCTACATCCCGAGGCGCCTGTGGAATTTGCAAAGGCATGGTGGGAGATGGGGCACCGATACATTGCTGGCGCCTTGCTGCTGCTGGTGCTTTTGATGCTGGTGAAGGCCTATCGAGGACAACGTACTGAGGACACCCCGGTTACTTTGACCAGTGTGCTGATGGTCGTGATCCTTTGTCAGGCTGCCTTTGGAGCCTGGACCGTTACCTTAAAACTTTGGCCGCAGGTTGTTACCGCCCACTTGCTGGGTGGATTTACCACGCTCAGCCTGATTTGGCTGTTGTACTTGCGCCAGGGTGGAGCGTCTCGGATTGTGCAGGCTTTGCCTGTGCCGTCACTACTAGCGAAAGTGGCTTTCGTTGTTGTTGTGATCCAAATTGCTCTGGGTGGCTGGGTTTCCTCCAACTATGCTGCATTGGCGTGTTACGACTTTCCAAGTTGTGACGGCACGTATTCGCCGCCTATGGATTTTCAGCAAGGATTCAATGTACTGCAAAACGTTGGGCCCAATTACTTGGGCGGCTTGATGACCAGCGAAGCTCGAACGGCAATTCATTGGATCCACCGAATTGGCGCTTTGGTTGTACTCTTCGTTGTCGGGGGGCTGGTCGTTCAAATGGTTAGGCAAGTAGCCGTGGTAGGTTACGTCTTGCTTGCCGCCCTAGTGGTTCAAATCTCCCTTGGTATATTGAACGTAGTGTGGGTCCTACCCCTGCTCAACGCGACTGCGCACAATACAGTTGGAGCCCTATTGCTGCTGGTGCTGGTTACGATAAACTTCGCGCCCCGGCTGCGGACCCTGCAGCCCAATGTCTGAGTACCCTGTAACAATGAGCGAAGCTGTCACTGGCGCCACCTGGCAAGACTATCTTGAGATGTGCAAACCGCGCGTGGTTGTACTGATGCTGCTCTGCGCCATTGTTGGGATGTTCCTAGCAACGCCCCGCGCAGTTCCAGTGGCGACGTTGGTTTTCGGCAGCCTAGGTATTGCCCTGGTGGCGGGTTCGGCAGCCGTAGTCAATCACATCGCCGACCAGCACATAGACGCGCGAATGGCGCGCACGGATAACCGACCTGTAGCAACGGGCCGGGTCAATAATCAGCAGGCCATAATGTTTTGCGCGATTACGGGCTTGGTCGGCATGCTGATCCTGTGGTTGTTCGTTAATCCGCTAACCGCATGGCTAAATCTGGCGTCTTGGGTGGGCTATGGATTCATCTACACCATGTACCTTAAGCGGGCGACGCCCCAGAATATTGTCATTGGCGGGCTGTTTGGCGCGGCACCTCCGTTGTTTGGATGGACGGCTGTGACGAACAGTATTGATCCCGGCGGCCTGCTGTTGGTGCTGATCATCTTCGCTTGGACACCGCCTCATTTTTGGGCTCTCGCTCTTGAAAGAAAAGATGAATACGCTGACGTTGGTATGCCCATGCTGCCCGTCACTCACGGTGAAGCCTATACGCGACTACACATATTGCTTTACACCATACTGCTGGTGATCGCTTCAGTTTTGCCCTTCGTGATTACCATGTCTGGGCCAATTTACCTGGCGGGGGCCTTGGCGTTAGGCGCAGGCTTCTTATATTGGGCGGTGGTATTGTTGCGCAACAAGAACGAAAAAGCGCCGATGGAGACATTTCGCTACTCCATCGTCTATCTAGGCGCGTTGTTTTTGTTAATGTTGGTGGATCACTACTTGTTTCTCGGTGTGAGCCTTGAAGCCCCGATTCAAATGACCCCGTTATCGGCCTGATTCGTGAATACAATTAAAAGTACGGTCCTTCTTTGCTTGGTGTTCATCTCCATCGTATTGGTGATGTTCGTGGTGAGTGTGATCCGTGTTCCGCAGCTCTCGGAAGAAGAAATGCGAGCCAAGGGCGTATTTATTCTGCCTAAACCGCGAGATATCGCGGACTTTCAGCTGCAGGCTCATACCGGAGAGTTTTTTGAGCGCTCGGATTTGGAAGGACGCTGGAATTTCATTTTCTTTGGATTCGTTAACTGCCCCGATGTCTGCCCAACCAGCATGGCAGTTTTGGGTACTGCAGAGCGCGAGCTTCGCGCTCAAGACCCCGCTCAAGCAGATCTTTTTCAAGGCATCCTGGTTTCGGTGGATCCGGACCGAGACAGCCTTGAACAGCTAGGAAGCTATGCAACGGCGTTTTCACCTCGATTTTTGGGTGTTACGGGGTCTCGGCAAGCGCTGGTTTCTTTGACCAGCCAACTCAACGTGGCCTTTGCTAAGGTACCTCTTAACGTGGCAAGCGGAGCTGCATCTATGGCGCCAGAGGATGCCTATACCGTAGACCACACCGGCAACATTGTGATCGTTAACCCTAAGGGCCATTACCATGGGTTCATTAAGTTGCCTCACGATGCCGAGACCATTAGGCTAACCTTCCAGACTTTAGCGGCGCAGTTCTAGATCTGAGGAGCTTTGGCTTCATTCAACGAAAAAGCACGATGGAGCCAGATAGGGCATTGGGCTTAACACTGAGTTGAGATGATACGTTCCTGACGCATCCAGTTCGATCGCGGTTCAAAGTTCACAGCATTTGTGACTAAGGTAGTCTATGCGCGCGGGTACAACTTCTCAGCCAGAGGCGGTTCATCCATCGACGAGTCAGCGGCTATCTGACTTTGATGGTGCAGCGGCGGCCGTGGCCGCTTACATAAAAACGCGTTTGGCCAGCGAAACCTTGTGTTCGACTTTAGAGACCGAGGATTTTGGCGTGCAACCCATGCCTGACGCCAGCCCACCGAAGTGGCATTTGGCGCATACAACGTGGTTCTACGAAACCTTTCTATTGAAAGCGTTCAGCGACGTTTTTAGCCCTTTTCACCCGGCGTTCGAGCACCTATTTAACTCCTACTACAATGGCGTTGGAGAGCCGTTTCCGCGCTCTCGTCGTGGTCACTTATCACGACCATCGGTTGATCAAGTGATGGCCTATCGTCAACACGTTGACTCACGAGTTTGCGCGCTGATCGAGGCGGTTCAGCATCAAGAGTGTTGGACTGAAGTATGCCAAATTTTGACGTTGGGGCTGCATCATGAGCAGCAGCATCAAGAGTTGCTGTTGACAGACATTAAGTACAATTTTGGACACAACCCTCTGTATCCATCGTTTATGGCCCATTCTCACCAGCCGGCGAACCGCGATAAGCAAAGACAGAAAGAACAGAAGCATCACAAGGCCGTAGGTTTCAGTGTTTTCGAGCCTGGCCTGGTGAAGATTGGAGCCACCACAGGTTTTTGCTTCGACAATGAGCTGCCCCGTCATTCTGTCTTTGTGGGTTCATTTGCCTTAGCGGATCGTTTGGTAACCAATCGCGAGTTTCTAGCCTTTATAGAGGATGGAGGCTACCAGCGACCAGACTTGTGGTTATCTGAGGCTTGGGCAAGCAGAAGCGAGCAAGAGCAGCATCGTCCCCTGTATTGGCGAAACGATGATGGAGAGTGGTATGAGTATCGGCTGGACAGTGGTTTGAGTCAGCTGGAGTTGGATGCTCCGGTAGTGCATGTCAGCGGCTACGAGGCCGCAGCTTTTGCGGCGTGGTCCGACGCTCGTTTGCCGACAGAATTTGAATGGGAAATTGCTGCTGATGGACAAGCGATCAGCGGCAACTTTGTGGAGGACGGTGTGTATCATCCAAGCCCCCGAAGCGGTAACAATAAGCAGCTATTTGGCGATGTTTGGGAATGGACCAGCAGCAGTTACGGACCCTATCCCGGATATCGTCCATTGCCAGGAGTTCTTGGTGAGTACAATGGGAAGTTCATGAGCAGCCAGTGGGTCTTGCGAGGCGGATCCTGCGTAACACCCAGGAGTCACATTCGCGCCAGCTACCGAAATTTTTTCTATCCCAAGGATTCATGGCAGTTTAGCGGCATTCGTTTGGCTAAAGATCTATGAATGCGCGAGGCGAAAAATTTGCTTTTCTCGATTTGTATCCTGGTAAGGAAGATACGCTCTCTGAAGTTTGCGCGAGTCTAGGCCAAAACGCGAAAAGCCTTTCGCCGAAGTTCTTTTACGATGAAAAGGGTTCACAGCTTTTCGAGGCGATAACCGAGCTGGAAGAATACTATCCAACGCGCACAGAGCTGGCTTTGTTCGACGCGTATTTGCCCGAGATTGCGAGTTTAATTGGCAAGGATAGCTGCGTA
>Ga0129353_1566349_pt1 | contig 13128 bp, 1 predicted proteins | sample CPBNA2_4_FD_105431 | JGI IMG/M metagenome (GOLD analysis project Ga0129353, IMG submission 105431) | Freshwater to marine salinity gradient microbial communities from Chesapeake Bay, USA - CPBay_Sum_27_0.2_RNA2 (Metagenome Metatranscriptome) | ecosystem: Environmental > Aquatic > Marine > Coastal...
GAATGGTACGATGTGGGTGAAACGTGGCGGGGATATAGATGGAGAAGCAGTAGGTGATCAAAGTGGTCATTCAGTATCATTAAGTAGTGATGGTACAATAGTAGCAATAGGTGCAATAGGTGCTTATGGTAATGATGGGAATAGTGATAAAAGTGGACATGTGCGAGTGTATGAATGGAAAGGTTCATCGTGGGTGAAACGTGGTGAAGATATCGATGGGGAAGAAGTATATGATCATAGTGGTTGGTCAGTGTCATCGAGTAGTGATGGAAGTATAGTAGCAATAGGTGCCCCTTATAATGATGGTAATGGAAATTATAGTGGTCATGTGCGCGTATACGAATGGAATGGTACATCATGGATTCAACGTGGTGAAGATCTGGATGGAGAAGAAGCAGATGACCGTAGTGGTCAGTCAGTAGCATTGAGTAGTGATGGAAGTATAGTAGCAGTAGGTGCACCTAATAATACAGTTGGTAGAGGTAATGTGCGAGTATATGAATGGAATGGTACATCATGGGTGCAACGTGGTAATGATATCGATGGAGAAGCAGCAGGTGATCATAGTGGTTATTCAGTAGCATTAAGTAGTGATGGGGATATACTAGTTACAGGTGCACTTTATAATGATGGTAATGGAAATTATAGTGGTCATGTGCGAGTATATGAATGGAATGGTACATCATGGGTGCAACGTGGTGAAGATATAGATGGAGAAGATGCGGGTGATTTTAGTGCTCGTTCAGTGTCATTGAGTAGTGATGGAAGTATTGTAGCGATAGGTGCTTATGAAAATGATGGTAATGGTGAAAATAGTGGTCATGTGAGAGTGTACGAATGGTATGGTAATGATAATAAATCGTGGGTGCAACGTGGTGAAGATATCGATGGAGAAGCAGCAAATGATAAGAGTGGTACATCAGTGTCATTAAGTAGTGATGGAAGTATACTAGCAATAGGTGCCAATTATAATGATGGTAATGGTGAAAATAGTGGTCATGTGAGAGTGTACGAATGGAATGGAGCATCGTGGATACAACGCGGTATTGACATAGACGGTGAAGCAACAAGTGATCAAAGTGGTTATTCAGTGTCATTGAGTAGTGATGGGACAATAGTAGCAATAGGTTCAATTGCTAATAGTGAAAATAGTGGTCACGTGCGTGTATATAAATATGAAAAACAATTTCATGCTAGACGTTTTGAATATTATATAAATGATATATTATTACATCAACATGAAAGTGACATTGATGATATTGAAGCCTCGTGTTTTATAAAAGGATTAGAATATAATACTTATGAAACAATTGGTAACATTACTGTAACACCAAAGACTGATAAAAAGGTGGTTCAGTTGGAAAATAAGGTAAATATTATCGGTTATATGTTTAATGTTCATCCTGAAGCATATTCAAAAGGACCAAAAAAATATTCAATTAGAATATACAAATACAAGTGTTAATATAGTAGAAAATATAGAATATACATTGTATCAAGTAGATTCAAATTATAATATGTATAATCCTCCAATAATAGTTACAAATGATATACCAATATCTAATGGTGTTAATAGAATATATTATTTACTAATATTTAATAAAGCTGTTTCAACAAATGAGATAAAAATATTTTGTACAAATCATGGTAACACATATTGGTCTAATTGGGATTCGAAATTAATACTTGAAATTGGTGAATCATCAATATTGAATAATGTTAAATGGTTATATAAAAAAGATGTCATAAATACAGCTGATATGAATGATAAAGGTGATAAAATTTCGTTGACAACGCGAAGTGGTGGATATGTTTATGAATTATCAAATAATGACTGGGGTATTGTAAATTCTCCAATTTATTTGGAAGATAATTTTGATTCACAATATCAAAATAAATTTATAACATTAGATTCTACAGGAAAACGCGTTGCTTTATATGAGAAAAAAGATTTTAATATATTCGATAGAATATTATACAACTTAAGTACACCATTAAGTAGTAACAAATGGATGATTGACAACAATTCTAAAAAATTGACAATAACAAATAAAATATATTATTGTACTGTATTGTTTCAATTAAATCAGAATAGTAAAACTGTTATTAATTATACAAAATATTCATCGGGAAGTAGTCATAATATATATATGGGAATACAAACAAAACCAACTCGATTTGGTAGTTATCATGGTGGTACTACAGGAAATGGAAATGGTGGTATACTTCAACATATTGTTGAAAGTAATGGTTCTCATATTTTTATAATCGATTTGATAAATAAAAAAATAATACATGATGGAGTAATGCATAATATAAATACCGATATATTAGATGATAATAGTGAAATTTATTTGGGTGTATATGATGGAACATATGTTAGTGGTACTCAACATATAACATTTAATTATGTATATGAATATACAACAGATGAGACAAATCAACATATGAAAATATATAGCGATATATCAGGTGAATGGATACGTGATCAATATGCTTTAACAGATAATAACATATTTGTGAATTCGATAGTACCAAATAAAAATATAACAAAAATAGCTCAAGAAAATAAAAGTGATGGTTATAGAAATATAAATGTAATTGAATTAAATGACAATTACTTTAATGATGGATATTCAAAACGAGATATTTCTATTAATATCAATGAAACTATGTCAAATAGTGCATATAAAAATACAGGTATATTAAAAGTAGATAGTTCTAATACATTTATTGTTGATGTTACTACAAATAAATCGATTGATATTGATAATATAGATAAAGTTATAGGAGTTAGAAGTACAGTAATTGAAACAAATAATGGAAATGTTGAAAGTGAAGTTTTAGAGTATTGTGATAAGGGAATGTATGAAACAAGAGGAATTATTAGAGCGAATAATAATAATGCTCTTTATGTTAGCAAGAATAAATATAATTTATTTAATTCTGATTATATAGGTGCAGAAGTGGTGTATTTTAGTAATGGTGATAAAAATGTTCAAGGTACATTTGAATTATTTGAATTAGAAAATAATATAAGAAGTGGTTTTGAAATAAATGATAATAAAAATATCAATATCATTAATAATGATAGTATTATATCATTAGAATCAGTTGTTATTAGAGATGGTGACAGATTGGCAATAAAGGCTAGACAAAAAGAATCCTATGAATTAACAAATGATTTAATTCAAATACAGAATAATTTGAAAAATAGTGATATGAAAATATCTAGAGACGGTGTTAAAATAGCTTTATTAGATAAAAGCACACAGCAAATAAAATTATACGAACAGACTACAAATGGTTTAAATAATGAAATAATGAACAATTATAGAAATGTAAATATGTTTTCATTTGATAAAAAGTTTAATTCGATAGTTGTTAATAGCACTGTATATGATAATAATATACAAGAATTAGTTCAAAGAATAAGTGTTAATAAAATATCAAAAAAAATAGACACAGAACGGTTGTACAATAATAATCAAATAAAATCAGCATATGCTAGTAGTCAAAAAAATTCTGTATATAATATGTTCAATACTAGTACAACATCAACATATAGTTCTATCATATCAACCGATAAACCTGTGGTTGGTAATTGGAGTGACAAAACATTTCCTGATAATACGAATTATAAAAGTTTGTTAATAATGGATAATAGTGAGTTGAAATATGTAAAAGGTCCTTGGATTCGTGTTGATTATCATGATGAAATCTATATAACAAAAATTAAATTATATAATAAAAAAGATATAACCAAAGATTATGTTGTTAAGAAGATAAAAATATTTGCTAAAAATTTTTACGATGACGAAATGGTGATAAATTCTAGTAGTAGTTTCACACCTTATTTATCAGGTATGAATTTTTCTAGTGGATGGACAGAGCTAAAAACTGATGATTATGATGATGGTATTTTATTACATACACCATCAATGTTGGATAATTCAAATGTTGTGGTTTTTAATAATCCTGGATATTATAAATCTGTTTTAATTTTTTCGCAATCATTTTATTTAAATAATTTTATACCATATAATTGGAATGATTATGGTAATTATCAAGTTGAATTTTCAATGATGGAAACATTTATAGCTGATAGTGAATGGGGAGCGAGTGGTGAAATATTGGACTCTAGAATAATTAAAAAAGATTTTAATTTTTATAAATTAGGTGAAGATATAGATGGTGAAGCAGGCGATCAAAGTGGTTATTCCGTTGCATTAAGTAATGATGGAAATGTCTTAATCGTAACCTCATATGATTATAATGATGGAACTGGAAGAGTAAAAATATACGAGTGGGGTATAAATTCTTGGATTCAACGAGGAAGTGACATTAAAGGTATTGTGCGTGCTGAAAAATTTGGAGTGAGTGTCACGAGTAGTTATTATGGTAATGTTATTGCAATTGGAGCACCATATAATGACGGAAATAGTAGTAATTTAAATCTTAACAAAGGATGTGTAAGAATATATGAATGGGATGGAGTATTATGGACCCAACGTGGTACAGATATAGTTGGTGAATCCAATGGTGATAATAGTGGATATTCTATTTCAATAAATCATGATGGAAGTATATTAGCTATAGGTGCACCATATAATAACAATTATAAGGGTCATGTGCGAGTATACGAATGGAATGGTACTTCATGGATGAAACGAGGCCAAGATTTAGATGGTGAAGCATCTATAGATATAAATGGTCTTTCGGTATCATTAAGTAATGATGGTAATGTAGTTGCTATGGGTGCATATAGAAATGGAAGTGATGATAGAGGTCATGCGCGTGTGTATGAATGGGATGAAACTTCAGAGGCATGGGTGCAACGTGGTACAGATATAGACGGTAAATATTCAAATGAAAGTACTGGTTGGTGTGTATCATTAAACAGTGAAGGCAATATAATTGCAATAAGTTCACCACACAATAATAATAATAATATCTGGAGAAGAGGTCGTGTACATGTATATGAATGGAATGAAACTTCAAAGACATGGAACCAAAGAGGTGATGATATATATGGTGAATCAGAAGGTGATGAAAGTGGTCATTCTATTTCAATAAATGATGATGGAAGTATATTAGCTATAGGTGCACCTAATAATAATGGTGTTAATAGTCCAAATACAGGCCATGTGCGTATATATCATTGGAATGGTACATCCTGGAACAAAGTAGGATATGATATAGATGGTGAGGCACAATATGATGAAAGTGGAATTTCAGTATCATTAAGTAGTTATGGTAATATAGTAGCAATAGGTTCAATAAAAAATAATAGTTATAGGGGTCATGTTCGCGTATATTCATTGTTTAATATTGAAATGAATGAAGAAAAGATAGAAATGTCTGGTGATGGAAACACTGTTCTTTACTGTTCAAATGAACTTAATAATAATAATTTACAATTAATGGCAAATGTTTATAAAAAAAATATATCACTTGATATTTGGGAAAAAGAAAGTGTGGAAATAGATAATATAATAAATAAAAATAAACTAATTAATATAGTTATAAATAACAATGGTAATGTATTTGCTGTTGCTACAAATGATTTCGGAGTAAGAATTTTTAATTATAGTTCAAAATGGATAAATACAGGAAATATAGATACTGGAAGTTTTAATATAAATCCACCATGTATAGCAATAAATCGTTTGGGGAATATATTAGCAGTTGGTAATCAAATAAATAGTAAAGATAGTAATTATAATATTGAACAAGTAACAGTATATAAATATGAAAAAAGTCAATGGAATATATATGGTAATAAGATCGATTCACGTATTGGTGGGGGAGAATCAATATCATTATCAGAAGATGGAAATGTATTAGTTGTTGGTTCATCACAATATAATGAAAAGGGAGGTATTCAAAAATATAGATTTAAAAATAACAATTGGATAATAGAAGATGAGTTTATTGGATATGATATAAATAAACAATTTGGAAAAAATTTAATAATGAATAATGATGGAAATATAATTTGTGTTACAGATAATAATTATTTATATATATATAATTTTATTAATAGTGCAGTTATATCATATTTTATAAATAATGTTTTGCAAAAAGAAACCGTATATCAAAATGAAGGCTCTAGTATGAATATTAAATTAACTTCAAAAACAAAAGGTGATATTTTTAGAAATATAAGATGGATAACAGAAAACGAGCAAAATTACGATTTTGTCGGTATTCATGATATTTCTATGTTAAATGTTAATAAATACAAATTTGGTATGCAAAAAACGAATAATAACAATATTGATATATATGAATATGGTGAAAAAATATATTCTGATACACAATTAGTGAATAAAGATGATATATTGAAAATACAATTAACAAATGGAAATAAAGATTATAAAAAGTTTCATGATGGGGAAATAAATAATGATAAGAGTTCAGAACATAAAAAAAATATTGCAATAAATGAAAATGGAAATGTATTTGTTATTAGTAGATATAATGAAGGAAATGATACATTGATAATTAATAGACAAATAAGATCATTATGGTTGCAAATGGAATTTTCTGAAACACGGTATATTAAAGAACTAATATTTGCTGGTGATGGTGGAAAAACACCAAAAGAATATTATATTGTTGGTTCAAACAACGGAGAAGATTGGGATTATATACTGTCTATAAGTAATCCTGATGTAGAAATGAATAATAATACATCTGTTGGTAATTATAACTATGTTTATAAAGGTAAGTATACAGCAAAACATAATATTAATAATAATTATCGATATATAAGAGTTCTGGTTCAAAAAATGTTTCGAGAATTTTCAAGTATTAAATTTAGTTTATTAGAAATTTTAGATGAAAATGATAATGATATAATACTTGAATCCAATATAACTGGATTTGATTTATCGGTGAATATTATAGATACTGTAATTAGAAAAACCCATATAGAACTAAATAATTCATTTGTAATTATACCAGAATTATTAACAGATATTCCTACCATAAAATCAGCATGGTTACAAATAGACTTAGGTGAAGGTAAATATATAGAAGAACTTATTATGTTAGGTGGTACAAACATGTATCACGAAAATGATTATACAAGGTATTATGGGCGAGCACCTGGAAAATATTATATAGTTGGTTCAAACAATGGAGAAGAGTGGGATTATATTGATTATGTGAATAATCCAAAAATATATGGTGATAATATTACATTACCACATGGTCGTTATAATTAATTATATAATGATAAATATCACGCAAAACATTTAATAAGGAATAAATACAGATATATCAAACTATTGATATTAGAAAATTTAATATTAGATTTTATGTTTAATAACATACAACATTATAAAATAGGCCGTATTTATTTATTTGATGTCGATGGAAATGATTTATTAGATAATATAGATGGTAATAAAATTACATCATTATCTGAATATAGTAGTTCATGGAGTGCAAAAAATATTACAAGATATAATGGACGAGGTAACGAAGATAGATATTTTCAATCAGGTGATATTTTTTCATATAATGGAAAGTATATTGGTGATGAATCAACAATTATATCAAATATTTATACAAAAGTTTCTTTCACTTTGAATGAATCACAAAAAGTTTCAATGAACAATGATTATATTAAGATTTATGAAAGAGATTACATTAGTTATAAACAAATTAGAAAAACGATAATGGAGCCATCAAATAATATATTGTTTGGACATTCAATTAATGTCAATAAAAAAGGGGATATATTTGCTGTAAGTGCTCCACATAAATATAATAAAAAGGGGTCTGTATCTGTATTTAAATATAATAATGAATCTATTATTGAATTTATAGATATTTCGAATATTAACATGGAAAAATATAATACAACAGGTATAGTTGAATTGGACGAAAATTCAACACAATTAGGTTACGCGCGTATTGTAAAACCAATAAGTACAGAAAGTAATAATTATGGGTTTGAATTTATTTTGAATAATGATTATGAATTTAATATCGGTGTTACTGGTAATATTGGCAATACTGGTAATAATATAGATTATGGTTTTAGAAATGATTCATCTGGTAATTTATATATATATGAAAATGAGAGTGATGTAAAATATATTGGAGAATATTCATTTGAAAATCGATATAGATTAGAATTACATAAAAATATGTATGTTGATACAGGTAATGTATTTAATATACCGACGTCGAATGAAAATGGTGATTATTTGATTGACGTATATATTAATAGAGATGAAACAGTAATAGGTTCTATTATAATAAATAATACGTTTCCATATGGAAAGGTAGATATAGAAATGATTCAACAAGATAGCACAAGAGTTAAGATCGGAGATAGTATAACAAATACGAATAATTTATATCAATTGAATAAAATATATAAGGTTTCAGATGATGCTACTAAAATGGTAATCGGTTATAAAAATATTAATACTGATGAAATAAATAAATTAGAAGTTTATCGATATACAGGTCTTGTAGAAAGTGATAATTACATTATGTTATCAGATTTTAGTGGATTAGAGCAATATTACTCTGCAAATAATTTAATTGAGAAAAAAACTGGAGGTAATGGTTGGAATGCGTCCGCGCGAAGTGTTGATGGATTTAATTTTAATTCATCAAATACTTATGGTATGGAAGTAGATATTATTCATTCACCAGATGTAAGTATGCAATCAATGATTGGTATTACAACAAATCCAGTTGATATACAACAATCAGATGCTTCATTTGAATATGCATTTTATAATAACAATGGGGAATTATATATTTCAGAAAAAGGTAACATAATAGATAATGAAGGTACAAGTTTTGCTCAAATAAATAATGGTGATAAATTGAAATTGATTTTTGTTGATGCAAATGAATATGTTAAAAAGGGTACAGAAAACATAAAAGATTACAATTTTAGTATAGGTAATGAATATGATTACAATGATAAAATAGTATTAAGTGAAAATAATGAAATATTGTTAGCTACAAGACATGAACAAGATAAAAGATTTTTTATGTTTTTTAAAATGGACAATGTGGGAAAATGGATAATAGATTCTTCTTTTTCGGAAATATTTCCAAGATACGACAATGATATGTATGCAACAAAATATAGAATAAAATTAAATAGTGATGGTAGTAAGTTAACATTGTGTCATATTATTAAGCATGGTGATACTAATTATGAGTTCAAAGTAAAAATATATGAAAACAATTCTGGTAATTGGAATAAAATACATGATATTACAGTGCAACAATTTAAAAAAGAAAGTGGAAATTTAACTCAATCTAAATATTATAGTTCTGATATATGCATTGTATCAATGGATATGGATTCAAATAATGAAATGACATTAATATCATTTGTAGGCTCAATATATTTTGAATATGATAAATATTATAATGAATATGGTTTTATGATTTCAAAAAGACTAGAATATATTGATGGTCAATGGGTAAGTACAATATTTAATTCAAAACATGATTATTGGAATTATGCACATTATTACACTAGACATACTGTAAATAAGTATGCTTTGGGTCCTTTTAATACAGATATAGAGACAAATAATAAAATATATTTTCGCACGAACCATTCTTCAATAAGTGCTCAATGGACAAAAAATAACGGGATATGGGAAAAAAGTAATGTAAATACTTATCCATATTTAAAAATTTCAAAGAATGAGAAAGTTGGAGTAGATTTAATAACTTATAAATGGATGAAAGAGAGTACCCCTCTTCTTGGTTCTCAGATTTATGAATATACGTATATCAAAATATATGAACAAGATGATGATACATTGATTTTTAATGAAGTAGTAAATTTAGAAAATAGTGCAAAATATAATCATTTTGTAAATATTAGCAACTTTGGTGTACCATATAATTCGGTGTATTATGATTATATTGCATCATCAATAATTAGTTTTGAAATTAGTAATGACGGTAAGAGTGTATTTGTATGTTATTATCTTGTTGAAAATCAAAAATTATTAGTATGTGTTGATGTGTATTATAAAGATCTTGGTGAATGGAAACTATATCAAAAAGCAACAAGTTTTGATACGAATAATTATGATGTTGAAAAGGAATATGTTAGTTATATTAATGAGAATACTTATAGTAGTACAATGCGGCGTAGTACATATGGTGGTGATCTAGGATATAGAGACACAGAATTTTATAAACAAGTAAGTAGAAAAGATCCACAAAAAACCGGAAGGCCATTGTATGCTTATGATGACTTATTTTTAAGTAGTGTGGATGGTAAGTATGTTATATTTTATAATTTAAAAGATTATGACAACATTGAAATAGTAACAATGTCTCAACAGAAATATACAAAGGCATTATATTATGTAAATGATTCTGAAATATATTCCAGTGTCACACCAACATATGGAAATTATGCATATGTAGATATGTCTGTATATAATGAAGGCAATGCTTTTGAAAAATTATCTTGGATCAAATCAGAAGAAGTTGTTGATGTAGGTTGGTTTCCAATGGGACAAACATTATTAACAATACCAAATGAATATAAGATATCATCAATAGATGTAGACAATACCATAGATAATATAGCACTATATATTACAAGGTATGGTGTTGGAAAGGTACTATTTTATAATTGGTCGAATGACGGATATAGTTTAAAAAATGTAGAAATAAGTGAATATAAAAATATTGATGAAAATTTATATAATACAACAGGTAAAGTACGAAAAATATCTGGTGGTACAAATTGGAATGCTAGTTGTAGAAGTTTAAAATCATTCGATTTAAGTTCAAATATTGAAGGTGTTGAATTTTACATATCAGAAAATAGCTTGCAAGAATCATATATTGGATTAACATCATTATCTAATGATTTATTAGATGTTAGTAGTAATATTGAATTCTCATTATTAAGAACACCAGGTGGTGTTAAAAATAATAGTAAGTATGTTATTTATGAAGCTGGTGTTGAAAAAATAAATCTTGGAGATAATAATGTGGAAAATACATTATATATTAGGGATAAAATATCAATATTTGTGAAAGATAAACATGTTAAATTTTATTTGAATAATGGTTTGATTTATACAAGTGAAAAGGAAGTATCTGGTAATGATATATATTTATATATGACAGTTAAAGAGGAAGGTAATGCTTTTGAAGAAATTACATGGGTTAGAAAAGAAGATTTTGATTGGGTACAAAAGGGTGGTGAGATGACATCTATCGAAATAAGCAATAACATAGAAATATTGCTTAACTCAACAGAAAAATTAAATTCTTTAAATAAAGATAAAGTAGATAAATTACAAGAAATTTCGACTGAAGAAAATAATTTAACTAATTTAAATAGTCAATACGATATAAAAGTTAAAGATTATAATACTGCTAATAGTGAATACAAAGAAGCTATAAAAAATTATGAACTACTACTACAAGATATTTCAGGTGCTGTATCAGTAAAATCTGCAAATCAAACAATATTAATCGAAATAAATAATATATATGATCAATCGAATAGTTATGTAACAGATATTTCCAATATTAAAAATGGATATAAAATAACTATGGATCAAATGGAAACGATTTATATAGATCATTCAAACAATGAATATAAAAAAGCATTAGATGCAAAAAATGATGCATCAAATAATTATAGTACTGCTGATTCATCGTATAACAATGCTTATGATAGTTATCAAAGTGCTTTATATGCATATTATGGTTCGTATTATTATGAAGTAATATCATATTATCCATGGCGTACTCGCACAGGATACAGATTATCATATCCTTATTATGAAGAAAATGCAAAAAACATGGCTTTATTTGAAAAAAATATTGCTAGAATTGAAAGAGATGAAGCTGTAAGGATATATAATATAGAATCAGGTATTAAAGCGACTAATTATAGTAATTGGAATGAATATAAATCTCTTTATTCTAGTGCAGATATTTCTTATACTAATGCATTGTTAGATCTATCAGCAGCCAAAACAAACCTGGATAATGCAGAGCGATATTTAACAGAAGCTTCTAATAATTTACATAGTTTAGAAAAACAAAGAGAAAAAGAAGCAAAAGAAATAAAAGAGAAAGCAGGCGATATGGATAATAAAGAAACATTAAAAAATAATTTGTTTAAACAAATAGAAGAGAAAGAAGAATTAATAGTTGAATTAAATGATGAAGTTGATTCGATTCAAATTGAAATAAACAATATATCGGGTATTTGGAATTTGTCAAATAATTTAAGAAAACTTGCTAATATTATTCATTGTAATAATGGTAATCGTATATTTTTGACAGAACCGTTTGAAAATACTTTAATTGTAACCCATTTTGATTATGAAAATAACAAATGGAATATTAAAAATACAGTGAATATTGATTATAATTATAAAGAATTAGATTATTACTATAGTGTTGATACAAATCATGATGGAAATACTATGGTTATAGGTTTAGCGAATGAAAATGCAAACACTGGTATTGTAAGAATATATGATTTGTCGGGAGATGATTTAATATTGAAGAATAATATATATGGTGAGCATCCTAATGTATATTTTGGTTCATATTTAAGATTAAATAATGAAGGTAATATCATTGTAGTGGTATCGAATTACAATAATGATGCGATTTATAGTAATAAATCGAATATTAAGGTATATGAAAAACATAATGATGTATGGAAACAAAAATACAATTCAATTGTTAATAATAATAACAAAATAATATACTATACAAATGAAATATATTTAAAGGACAATGGTAATACAGTTGTATTTAAAACTGATGGTATTGTTGGAAATAATATTGTTGAAAGAAATATTTATACATATAAATATGTTGAAAACGTATTGAATTATTATATTAATGATAATTTAGTACATAGAAGTATACATAATGTTAATACTGATGTATATTTATCATTTAATATTTATAATAAAAATGATATTATTAAAGATATAAAATATATATATCATAACGATTGGAACAATTTGGGTAATGATATAATAGGAATATCAAATGGTGATGAGTGTGGATTCTCATTGGCAATGAATAATATAGGTGATAGAATAGCTGTTGGATATCCAAAACATGGTTCAGGAA
>Ga0129353_1119789_pt1 | contig 13101 bp, 9 predicted proteins | sample CPBNA2_4_FD_105431 | JGI IMG/M metagenome (GOLD analysis project Ga0129353, IMG submission 105431) | Freshwater to marine salinity gradient microbial communities from Chesapeake Bay, USA - CPBay_Sum_27_0.2_RNA2 (Metagenome Metatranscriptome) | ecosystem: Environmental > Aquatic > Marine > Coastal...
ATTTACGCTTGTCGACTCCTGCCCCCAATCGTCCGTTACCTTTGCGCGAAATGTTCTTGGTTCTAACCGGGACCTTGGCGTTTTTCCTGCTCCTCGCGATTGCGTCCTACTCTCCTGAGGACCCTTCTTTTAATTACACTGGCTCGAATACCGAAACTCACAATTTAGTGGGTACCAGCGGAGCCTATCTAGCCGACATCCTGCTTTTTCTATTTGGTTGGGTGGCCTATCTGCTGCCCGTGGGCCTGATTTACGGCGGTCTGGCTGCGCTGCGAGCCCGACACCTAAGAGCCGATGCTGTGGTCATAGGTGTCCGAACCAGTGGTTGGATCGCCTCGTTGCTCTGCGCGTGTGTGCTGATGTATCTGCACAACGGCTCGGGAGGCTTTTTGCCGGCAGGGTCTGGAGGTGTCCTTGGGTTAGCTCTGGGGGAGCAAGGGGCGAGGGTGTTTGGCTTGGTGGGTCTGACCGTACTGTGCGTTGCCGGGGTGTTGGTAGGCGTGCAGGCAGCAGTAGGTTTTTCTTGGCTGCAAATGACCGAGATGCTCGGGCGCATGCTAGCTCGGGCTTGGCACAAAGGCGCAGAATTTTACGACCGAATGAATGATCTGCGCTTAGCTCGCGCGCAACAGCGCCAATCGAGTGCAGATCCAGTGGCTCAGAAGCGTAAAAATGAGTTAGCCGCGACGTTAGAGGCGAAGCAAGCGACAGCCCAGCCACAAGAGGTTCAACAAAAATCTTCGGCGGTGCAGATTTTGCCGGCGGCAGCGGAGAAGAAGCCTGCGGGTAAGACTCAGCAAAAACGCCTGTTTGACAGTCAAAGCGTTACCGAACTCCCCGACGTGGACCTGCTCGATCAACCCAACGGGAATGCAGGAGGCGGGTACAGTGCTGAAGCCCTTGAGGCGATGTCAAAGCAGTTGGAACTCAAGCTGGCCGACTTTAATGTGGAAGCCGTGGTGGTTTCTGTTCTGCCTGGCCCCGTAATCACTCGCTTTGAAATTCAGCCCGCCGCCGGTGTCAAAGTTCAAAAAATCAGCGCCTTGGCTAAAGACCTGGCTCGTTCTCTGGCGGTTATTAGCGTACGAATCGTGGAAGTAATCCCTGGCAAGCCCTATGTGGGTATTGAAATTCCAAACGAGCACCGGGAGATGGTGCAGTTGCGAGAGGTGATCAACTCGTCGGTATTCCAAGAGGCCAGCAGTCATCTAACCCTCGCCCTGGGCAAGGATATTGCTGGCGCGACCATAGTCGCCGACATTGCGCGAATGCCGCACTTGCTGGTTGCTGGTACCACCGGCTCAGGTAAATCTGTCGGTGTTAACTCCATGCTCCTGAGCATTCTGCTCAAGGCAACGCCTGAGCAGGTTCGACTTATTTTGGTTGACCCGAAAATGTTGGAGTTATCCATCTACGAGGGTATCCCTCACTTGCTAACGCCTGTGGTCACCGACATGAAAGAGGCCGCCCATGCCCTGAACTGGTCCGTGGGTGAAATGGAGCGGCGTTACCGCTTAATGGCGGCCTTGGGGGTAAGGAACTTGGCTGGCTTTAATCGCCAGGTTAAAGAGGCAGCAGCCAAGGGCGAACCGATGAAAGATCCCTTGTGGCCGCTGGAGGACACAGAAGCTCCTGAACTTCAGCCCTTGCCGGCCATCGTCATCGTTATCGATGAGTTTGCTGACATGATGATGATTGTTGGCAAGAAAGTGGAGCAGCTCATTGCACGTATTGCTCAGAAAGCGCGAGCAGCGGGTATTCATTTGGTACTCGCGACCCAGCGGCCGTCGGTCGATGTCATTACAGGTTTGATCAAGGCCAACATTCCGTCACGAATCAGTTTCCAAGTCTCCTCTCGCATCGACTCTCGAACCATTCTGGATCAAGGCGGAGCGGAGCAGCTATTGGGCCATGGTGACATGCTGTATCTGCCGCCAGGTACCGCCTTGCCCCAGCGGGTGCATGGCGCCTTTGTGTCGGATGAGGAAGTTCATCGCGTGGTTGAGGACTGGAAGCTGCGGGGCTCGCCAGACTACTTGGAAGATATTCTCACCGGTCAAACCGAGGGCGAGGCTTTTGTGAAGCTGGACTCGGACGATGATACCGAGCAAGCAGACGAGCTCTACGATGAAGCCGTGGCCTTCGTCCTGGAATCTCGAAGGGCTTCTATATCAGCGGTTCAGCGTAAACTGCGGATTGGCTACAACCGGGCAGCAAGACTGATTGAAGCCATGGAAGCTGCGGGGGTTGTGTCTACCATGAGTACCAATGGCAGTCGTGAAGTTTTGGTGCCAGAGCGCAATGCTTAAGCGGTACCTGTGGGCTTGTTTGCTGCCAACCCTAAGTTGGGCGAACCTAATGGCGCCGCAACTGCAGGCTCAAGGGCCGAGTACGTCAGAGATAGCGCCCACGGTGGCGGACTCTGAGGCTCCCGTCGAGTCTCCCTACAACGTATTCAATCAGTCTCAGCAAACCGTCGAGGAGAATCCGGCTTCAGCCTTGGCAGATTGGATGAGGGGCTTAAAAACTCTCGAAGCAATCGTGGTGCAGCGTGTTTTTGCCAACGGAAACTTGGTAGAGGAGAGCCGAGGCCATTTCGCCATGTCGCCCCCGCTATTACTTTGGCAGGTTTACGAACCATTTCCTCAGACTCTATTGTTGGATAAGGAGCGGCTGCAAATCTACGACGAGGACCTTGGCCAGCTAAGTATCCAGTTGTTGTCGAATATCAGTGGGCCCATGCCCGCAGATTTGTTGATGAAGCCAGATCAACTGATCAACGGCGACTACACGATCACCCGCGAGGTTCTAGGCAATGACCATACCTATCGGCTTGTCCCGACAGCCTCATCGTCTTTGTTTCAGGCGCTAGACATTGTCTTGGCGGAAGATTTACTAGCAGCGCTGGTGATTTACGATTGGCAAGGCCAGCAGACTCATCTGTTATTCGAAAGCGTCGTGCTAAATCAGCCATTGTCGCCGGCACGATTTGAACTCGTGGTGCCAGAGGGCACCGATGTGATCCGTGGCTGATCTATTTACTGACGATCCTAACTCGGGTTTCGACCCTCGGCCCCTTGCCGATAGGCTTCGTCCCACCCATCTTGACGACTACGTTGGGCAGCGTCATTTGCTGGCTCCCGACAAGCCCCTGGGAGGACTCGCGGCTCGCAAGCAAATCCATTCCATGTTGCTGTGGGGGCCGCCGGGTACGGGCAAAACCACGCTGGCAAAACTGCTTGCGGACAACGCCGGTTGCCATTGGATTAGTCTTTCAGCGGTTCTGGCCGGGGTGAAAGAAATTCGTGGCGCGGTCGCTCAAGCACAGCAGCAGTTGGCTCAAGGATACCGGACAGTGCTCTTCGTCGATGAAGTACACCGCTTTAACAAAGCTCAGCAAGACGCATTTCTGCCTCATGTCGAAGCGGGCACTGTGATCTTTGTCGGTGCTACCACCGAAAATCCATCCTTTGAAGTGAATCCAGCGCTTTTGTCTCGAGCGAGAGTATACGTCCTGCAAAACCTGCTCCCAGAAGAATTAGCCGAAGTGTTGGATAGAGGTGCTAAAACCCTGTCCAGAACGCTAGGGTCCCAAGCCCGGCAGATATTGGTCGATACCGCAGATGGTGATGCTAGGCGTGCGCTGAATATGCTGGAAATCTCAGCTCAGCTGGCCAGCGATGAGATATCACCGGATATGGTAGTCGCGGTGTCCTCGGAGCAGCTGCGCCGCTTTGATAAAGGCGGCGACGTGTTTTACGAGCAGATTTCTGCTCTGCACAAATCCGTTCGGGGCAGTGCTCCTGATGCTGCTCTTTATTGGTTCTGCCGTATGTTGGACGGTGGCGCGGATCCGCGCTACATCGGCAGACGTCTGCTTCGCATGGCCAGTGAGGATATTGGCAATGCAGATCCGCGAGCATTGCAGTTAACAGAGTCCGCGCTGGCTACTTATGAGCGATTGGGTTCGCCGGAGGGGGAGTTGGCCTTGGCGCAGACGGTCTTATATCTGGCCAGTGTGCCGAAAAGTGATGCCGCCTACAAAGCCTTTGGCGAGGCCATGGCCTTTGTGCGACAAACGCCGTCTCTCAGCGTCCCAATGCATCTGCGCAACGCGCCCACCAAACTGATGCGGTCCATGGGTTATGGCGACGGCTACCGCCACGCCCATAACGAAGATCATGCAGAAGTTGGGGCATACGCAGCAGGCGAACGCTACTTTCCAGATGAATTGGAACCCGTGACGTTTTATCATCCCGCCGCCGCAGGACTCGAAGAAAAGATTCGTCAGCGATTGAAGCGCCTGGCCAAAGCAGACAAAGAGGCTGAGCCACGCTCTTGATACACATGTCGTTGCCCCTTGGGTTTCGTCATTTACATATCGGTCATGGGAATGTTCATGTTAGACATCAAGTTGTTACGCAATAGCCCGGAAGTGGTCGCGGAGGCGTTGACCATTAAGGGATTTACCTTTGACGTGAGCGCGTTCAACGCCATGGACGAGGAACGCAAGACACTGCAGCGGCGCACGGAAGAGCTGCAGAACGAGCGTAATGTGAAGTCGAAGTCCATTGGCAAGGCGAAGGCCCAGGGAGAGGACATCGCGCCGCTGCTGGCACAGGTAGGTGATTTGGGTCAGCGTTTGGACGAATCAAAAACAGCGTTCGCCCAAGTGCAAGATCAGCTTAAAGGTTTACTGATGTCCTTGCCAAACATCCCAGATGCTAGCGTACCAGCCGGGGCTGATGAATCGGATAATGCCTTGCTGCGAACTTGGGGCGAACCGAAAAGCATGGATCATGAGCCTCTCGACCATGTGGATTTGGCGGGCAGTGGCGGCTTGGATTTTGAAACCGCTGCCAAAATAACTGGCGCTCGTTTTGTGGTCATGCGCGGGCCCATGGCCCGGCTGCATCGAGCGCTGACTCAGTTCATGCTGGATCTGCATACCCAGCATCATGGCTACCAGGAAGTGTATGTGCCTTACATGGTGAATGCAGATAGCGCTAGAGGCACCGGGCAGTTGCCGAAAGCCGCAGAAGATATGTTCCAGCTCAACGGCGAACAGGACTATTACTTGGTTCCTACCGCAGAAATACCGGTCACTAACTTGTATCGCGGCGATATTTTGAATGAGGCCGATCTGCCAATTCGTCATGTTTGTCATACGCCGTGTTTTCGCAGTGAGGCTGGCAGCTACGGGCGAGACACTCGGGGCATGATTCGCCAACACCAGTTCGAAAAGGTAGAGCTGGTGCAGCTTGTTCATCCGCAAACGTCATGGGACGCCCTGGACAGTCTTACCGGTCACGCTGAAGCGGTGCTGCAGCAATTGGAGCTACCCTATCGGGCCATGGTGCTGTGCGGCGGCGACTTAAGCTTTACGTCAGCCAAAACTATCGATTTGGAAGTTTGGCTGCCGAGTCAGAATCAATATCGTGAGATTTCATCCTGCAGCAATTTTTTGGATTTTCAGGCGAGACGGATGCAAGCACGCTACCGAGATGCGAACGGTGACATCCATCTGGCTCACACTCTCAACGGTTCCGCCTTGGCGGTTGGGCGAACCTTGGTTGCCTTGATTGAAAACTATCAGCAGGGTGACGGAACCATACAGATTCCAGATGCGCTCCAGCCCTATCTAGCAGGCGCGAGCCGATGGTCTCTTAATCCGTAGCAACATGCTCACACGAGTAACCTAGTTAGATGTTTTATTTGCCTCTATTTCATCGGCTTCAAGGTGCCCAATGTCTGGTCGTCGGCGGCGGTCAAACGGCTTTGCGAAAACTGCGCTGGTTGGTGAGGGCAGAGGCCCAGATAACGGTGATTGCCCCGCAGGTAGACCCTGGAATTCAGCGCATGCGCGATGCCGGTCAGCTTCGAATTGAGAGAACGGCCTTCTATCCCGAGGCGGTGCATGGACAATTGCGTTTAGTGATCAGCGCTACCAACGCTCCGCAAGTCAGCGAAGCTGTGTTCGTCGCCGCGTTAGAGCACGGCGTCTTGGTCAACTGCGTGGATCGCACCGAACTGTGCACTATCATTTTTCCTGCGATTATCGACAGGCTGCCGATTCTTGTTGCGGTATCTAGTATGGGTCAGTCGCCAACGCTGGCCCGCAGTGTTCGCGGCTGGATTGAATCTCGGCTGCCCCAAGGGCTGGGACGACTGGCAGAGTTAGCCGGGCGACTGCGCATACAGGTCAAACAAGGCTTACCGGATGTAGATGCACGCAAAGCCTATTGGGATGCGGTATTCGACAGTAGTGCTGCAGACAAAGCCATTCAAGGAGACCTGAAAGGCGCAGTGACCTTGGCTGAGGAAATGTTGGAGGGTCAATCCAGCAGTGGCCAAATCTTGTTAGTCGGGGCCGGTCCCGGCGATCCGGATCTGATCACCCTTCGAGGATTGCGGGCTATTCAGACCGCTGATGTGCTGATGTACGATAAATTGGTGAATCCCGCCTTACTGGATTACGCCCGTCGGGATGTGGAGCTTGTTGATGTGGGCAAACAAGGGCCCCGAGAAGAGGTGGTTGGGGCGTCGGGCTGGGGAGCCGCAACAGTGGTCACGAACCAAGCACGACCCACCGGCACGACCATGCAGGCGGGAATTAATCAGCGCATGGTAGATGAAGCCTTGAAGGGCAAAAAAGTTGTCCGGCTTAAGGGCGGAGACCCCTTTATCTTCGGTCGGGGTGGCGAAGAACTGTTGGTCGCTGCCGAACACGGTCTAGCTGTTGCCGTGATCCCAGGCATTACAGCGGGTATGGCTGCCGCCAGTTATGCGGGCATTCCTCTGACTCATCGCCATATCAGCCAATCGGTGCGATTTTTAACCGGACATCGCGTGGTAGATGCGGAAAATATCGGATGGGCGGAATGGGCGCGGGACGACCAAACCTTGGTGATTTATATGGGCTTGGTGAGCCTGCCCAAAATCCAAAAGCGGCTGCTGGCGGCAGGGCGCGCCGATAACACGCCCGCGGTTCTGATTGAGAACGCCACGCTGGCCAGCCAGCGGGAAATTTACGCAACCCTGAAAACACTTCCTGATCGTGTGAGTGCCGCTGAAATTACTGGACCTTCCGTGATCATTGTTGGCGAGGTGGTTGATGTGCCTCAACAGGCAGAGAAGGCGCGAATAGCAGCCAAGGACGCGCAACAGGTTCCGCTATAAACAGTTAGTCGGCCTGGGCAATCCAGCGATTTTAGCGGCGGTCATGGCGGGGCTGCCGCCAAAAAGTGTCATTAAGTAAATGCTGGAACCACGCTCTGGGCCCCAAGCATCGTATGCCAGTTTAATCAGTGGCCGCATGGCTGGGGCCATTTCGGTGCGCTGGTAAAAATCTCGGATCAGGCATAGGACCTCCCAGTGAGCATCGTTGAGCAGCAAGCCCTCTCGGGCTGCGAGCAGATCGGCGATCTCCGCAGACCAATCGTTGAGGTCCAGCAAAAAACCTTCTTTGTCGCATCTTGGCAGGGAATAAGCGCTCACGATCGACTATTCGTTCCAGCTCACGATCGGTGAACACTCCTGAGTGAGTTCAACTAAGGTTGGGTAGTCAATGTGAGCAAGCCCTAGAGTGCCTTGACCGCTGATGCCACGAGCTTCTGCGTCAGGGGCGAGCAAGCATAGATCCGCGGGTTGGATGCCTGCATCCAGCGCCTCTGTGTAGGCATAGACGCCGTTTCCCAGCAAGACGAGCTTGTCGCCGGCTTGCTGCCTCTTACAGCAGGCCTTCAGACCGGCGCGACTGAAAACGAGATGAAGACTCATGGCTGAGCAGTAATCACGGCATCGCTGGTGCTGATCAGCGACTGCTGTTCGGTCAGGTTGATTGGCTTGACAGTTAATGAGGGATCTATTTGTACCCCCAGAGTTCCTAGTGCGTCCGCACAGACGTAGAGCTCCTCTACCTCGTAGGCAGGCAGGGCGTCCAAAACCTTGGTCAACGTTTTTTGCCCAATAGAGCCGCCAGTTTGATCTTGTTGTAAATTCCAGGCCCCTTCATCACGAAACAAAACAGCAACGCTGGCTTCGAATACTGCAGCCACCATGGCCGCTTCCAGTTGTTCCAACGCGTGACTGCTTGCATAGGGGCTTCGGCTGATAATGAAAAGATACCGTTTCATGCGGGGAACTCCACATAACGCTCAGCGCTGTTGATGGCTGCGATCAACTGCCCCAAGCCAACCAGTTCGAACCCTGGGGCCAGGGTAGGGTGCTCTAGTTCGTATCGGGCGCTCTCGGCCTTGTCAACGATGCCGCGTTTGATACCACTAGCAATGCAGATGCCGAGTTCAACTCCCTGCCCAGCCAAATGTTGCCATCGCTTGACCATGTCGATATTGAAATGATCTTGTGGGGGTACCTGAGTGGCTAGGCCTTGATACGCACCTTCGTGGAAAAAAAACACGCGCTCAATGCTATGGCCGCCAGCCATCACTGCGTCAGCAAATGATAGTGCGTGGGCGGCTGCTTCGCTGGCGTAGGGTGCCCCGTGGACTGCGATGGCGTAATTCATGGCGGCAGGATACCAAATGCATCGGCCCTAGGGACGGAAACCTGTGTTCAGGCGACCACGGGCAGGCTGGTTCCCTCATTCCGCCGACCCAGTTGCTTGACGTCCTCGAGGATGGCGATCAGCGCGGGGATCAGGAACAGGATAATTACGCTGGCAAAGACAATTCCCGTTGCTAGGCTAACAGCCATGGGTATCAGAAATTGGGCTTGGGTGCTTGTCTCAAACAGCATGGGTGTCAGGCCTAAGGCTGTTGTGGCCGTGGTCAAAAAGATTGCCCGGAATCGTCTGCGAGACGCTTCAGTGATGGCGTCGTTTACGCTCAAGCCTTGGCTTCTATTGCGGTTGTATTGGTCCAGCAACACCAGAGAGTCGTTGACCACGACACCGCTCAAAGCCACCATGCCGAAGATGGAAATGAATGAGATGTTGTAGCCTAGTAAGTAGTGACCAATGGTCGCCCCAGCGGCACCGAAGGGGACACCAGCTAAAACCACCAAGGGCTGCAAGTAACTGCGTGTTTGGGATGCCAACAACACAAAGATGGTGAGCATGGCGATGATCATCATGTTGGCTAAGGATGCCATGTCCTCTGATTCATCCCGCCCTTGACCTGCCTGATTGACGCGAAGCCCGGGATAGCGCTGCAGTAGTTCAGGGACTATTTCGTTAAGGATCTGATTGTTGGCTTGTGTTGGCGTAGTTAGTTCTTTGTCCACTTCGCTGGTGACGCTGACAATCCGGAAACCGTCCACTCGGTCGATAGTGGAGAAACTGCGTGATTCACTTAACCTCGCTACAGCCGAAAGGGGCGCTTGAGTGCCATCACCCAGGCGGATACGAACATCGGCGAGATCTTGGGTGCTTTGACGCTGACGCTCTGGATATCGAACCATTACTTTGAGCTCGTTCCTACCGCGTTGAATGCGTTGAACCTCTTGACCGAAGAAGTTGTTGCGAAGCTGGCTGGCTATATCTGCTGGCCGCAGACCGGCGGCTTCGCCTGCTGGAGTCAGTTCGATATCGTATTGTCGCTTGCCTAGGTTGAACGTGTCCTGGATGTCGTAAAACCCAGGGAGAGAGGCGTATCGGGCTTTTAAGTCATCTACTGCTGCATAAAGCGTCTCGTCCTGCTGGTGGGCTAAGCGAAATTCCACCGCGGCTCCGCGGCTGAAAAAGTCTGATCGGAACGAAAGACTTTCTATGCCCGCGATAGTCCCGGTTTCTATGCGCCACTGGCGTTCCAGGGCTTGAGCAGAGAGCTTACGCAGCGGTTCGTCCTGCAGGGTAATGACGACAGACGAGAGATGGCTGGCAGTGGTCATACCGCTTCCACCTTCTGGGCCTCCACCACTTCGAGTGGAGCCGCCTATGGTGGAACTGATGGCCTTAAATGCGGTTCCGCTATTAGCTTCATTCACTCGATAGGCGGCATCAATGATTCGTTGGGCCGCTTTTTCCGTGGTTTCAAAGGGGGTGCCGACCGGAAATTTCAGGGTTGCTCGAATGCTGTTGGAGTCCAGATCCGGGAAAAAGATGAAACGGACGGCGCCGCTGCTCACAAGGGCGGCAGCCGCAACCAGCATGGCGATCCCCGCAAGCAAGGACAAATAGCGACGCTGCACGGCTATCTGGACCCTGGGTAAAAAGATCTGGTCACGAAACTTCATAATGCCGCGGCTTACGCTTTCTTGAAAATCCTTTAAGGGTCCCTTGCTCCAGGATTTGCCGTGGGATAGGTGGGCGGGCAGTATGAAAAATACCTCCAGCAACGACATGGCTAATACCAGAATCACCACAATGGGTACCGAACCCAGAATCTGACCGAAAGTACCGGTGACGAAGAGCAGTGGGGCAAAGGCCGCCATGGTGGTCAGTACGCCAATGGTCACTGGACTGAAGACGCCGCGCACGCCCCTGAGGGTGGCGGCGGTATTTTGTCCTGTGCGTTCTTGCTCGGTTATGACGTTTTCTCCCACGACGACAGCATCGTCTACTACGATGCCTAAGACGATGATCAGCCCGAATAAGGAAATCATGTTGATGTTCACGCCAAAGGGCGCAAAGAACAAAAAAGCGCCGAGAAATGAGATGGGAACGCCCATGGCGACCCAAGTGGCCAGCCGCAAATCCAACATGATCACCAAGAACAGAAACACAAGCGCAAAACCGAGCAGGCCGTTACGAATCAATAAGCTTAGCCGTTGCTGCAAGATGTCAGTTTGATCATCCCAGATCTGCACTACGCTCCCTTCGGGCGGTTGAAAATCATTTAGAAACGTCTTTATTTGATCCGCGATGAGTAACGCATCTTCGGCTTCGGATTTTTCAATTTTGACCAGCAAGCTTCGTTGGCCGTTAAACTCTTGAATGACCGGGTCGTCGACGAAACCATCACGTATATTCGCCACGTCGCCCAAACGCAGAATGCTGCCGTCGGCATCAGCGCGCAGCACGATGTTTGCAAACTCGTTCCCATACATACGTTTTTGATTGGTTCGCAGCAGCAGGTCGCCAGCATCTGTGCGCAGTTCGCCGGCGCTCAGATTTATTGATGAGGAGCGAATGGCTTGGGCGACCTGACTAATCGATAAATCAAATTGGCGCAGGGCTTGTTCATCGACCTCGACAGCGATTTCGAGTTCCTTGGCTCCCATTAAGGACACCAAGGTGACATTGGGCAGCGTCAGGAGTTGGTCCGCCAGATACTCTGCTGCATTGCGTAAGCTGATGTCTCCAAGATCAGAAGTCACCACCAATGTCATGACATCACTAACGGTTTCGGCTCGTTCCACCTCTGGCTGTTCCGCGTTCTCAGGCGGGAAATCTGCAATACGCTCTACTGCCGCCTCAACATCGTCTTTTACTTCTTTGTCGTCCACCGAATCTTTGAGTTCGATTGTTACGCGCCCGATGTTTTCCGCGGCGGATGAGCGGACTTCGTCAATACCTTCGATGCCGAGTACCGCCTCTTCCACTCGGCGAGTAATGGCTTCTTCAACTTCGCTAGGTGTGGCTCCGGGATAAGGAACGGTGACGGTGATAATGCCAGGATTCAATGTAGGAAAGACTTGGGCGTTGAGGGCAACGCCTGCGACCAAGCCACCGATCAGCATCAGCGCCATGATCAGATTCGCAGCTACCGAGTTTTGCGCGAAATAAGCAATGATTCCCTGCTCTGATTCGGTTTCCCGGGCGGGTTCGGGGGAGGCGTTTATTGATCCGATTTCGTCTTTCATCGTACGACCCTTGTGGGTTAACCCTGTGGCGCGATTAGTGTTTCCGTGACAGGGGTAGCTGACACGGCCATACCCGGCGACGAGTTCGCCAAGGCGCTAACCACAATTCCCTGACCAATATCGAAGGCAGTGATCACCACACCTTGGTCATTTCGGCCCAGAATATTAGGTTTGTGTTTTGCCAGTTGCCCGTTATCCACATACCAGACTACGCCATCGGCCTGCATCGCGGCTTCTGGTATCACCAAGGTGTCTGTGAACTCGGGACCTTCGATAATCACGTCGGCAAAAGTACCAGGCTGTAGTGTGGACGAACGATCCTGAGTCTGAGGAAGAGGAATATAGGCCTTTGCAAAACGGCTGCGATTGTCCAGCTGAGCACTGACTCGATCAATACGGGCCTCAAGGGTTTGGCTGCTCGTAGAAATGACCACCCGGCGACCTTCAGCGGGTGCTAGTTGCGCTAGTTCATCCGGGGCTATTGGCACAACAAGCTCGACACTGTTTTTGGCATAGGCTTGCCCGAAGGGTCTACCGCCGGTGATCAATTGCCCGACTTGCGCCGAGGATTGAGTAATCATGCCGTCGAAGGGAAGAGAGAACTGAGTTCTTTCCAAGGACAGTAAGGCGACGCCAGCTCGAGCTTCAGCAGCGCGAAGCTGGGCTTCGGCCTGGGCAATTTGCGGCCCCAAGGCGACGAGATCAGGCACTGATTTACCGGGGTTGATTAAGGCGTAGTTTTTCACCGCCGCCTCGCTGCGAGCTTGCTGCAGACGTAAATTGGCTCTTTGAACGGCGACATCGGCTTGAGCTTGTTTCACTTGAAGAACGAAGTCGTCGGGTTCGATGGCAACGAGGGTTTCGCCAGCACGAAACGCCCCACCAACCCGCATGGCTAACGACAAGGCTTCAATACGGCCAGAAATCTGCGGTACCAGATCGACATAGGCTGTCACGCCAATGCTGCCATTTCCGGCTACTGTAATCTGTCGTGTTCCCGCTGCTGGTGTGATAACGGAAACTCCGGGAATGACAGCAGTCGCGGCTGCATTCATACCGCTTGGGGCAATAGGCACGGTGGGTTCTCGGGATAGGTAAACCGCGACGGCAGTTGCAGCCAAGACACCAACGATTTGTAGGGTGCCCAGTAAACGGCCACCTGATTTGCGCCAGCCACCCTTGGGAGCCGCGGCAGCATCGTCTAGGCCAAGTTCATCGCCTTGTTCGTCTGAAGCGGCTTTCAGGTCGGGTTTGTTGTCACGAATGTTCCGTAAGTTTTTCGTCATGGAATCGGTTTCCCCAGCGCTGAGCTGATAATCAGTGGTTTCCTCGCAAATC
>Ga0129353_1453334_pt1 | contig 12958 bp, 8 predicted proteins | sample CPBNA2_4_FD_105431 | JGI IMG/M metagenome (GOLD analysis project Ga0129353, IMG submission 105431) | Freshwater to marine salinity gradient microbial communities from Chesapeake Bay, USA - CPBay_Sum_27_0.2_RNA2 (Metagenome Metatranscriptome) | ecosystem: Environmental > Aquatic > Marine > Coastal...
AAACTTTCGATCGGTCTAAACCCCACTTGAATATCGGAACCATTGGGCACGTCGATCACGGAAAAACAACCCTTACGGCTGCGATCACTAAAGTATTGGCTGATGCCGGACTTTCTGAAGCTAGAAGCTTTGATCAAATTGACAACGCACCCGAAGAAAAAGAAAGAGGTATTACCATTAATACTTCACACGTTGAATATCAAACGGCAAACCGTCACTACGCTCACGTAGATTGTCCAGGTCACGCTGACTATGTAAAAAACATGGTTACTGGTGCTGCACAGATGGATGGAGCGATTCTGGTAGTAGCTGCAACTGATGGCCCTATGCCACAGACTCGTGAGCACATCCTTTTGGGACGTCAGGTTGGTGTTCCACGCATTGTTGCTTTCTTGAACAAAGCAGACATGGTGGACGATGAAGAATTATTGGAATTGGTTGAAATGGAGGTTCGTGAATTGTTGAGCTTCTACGACTATGATGGAGACAATGGGCCTGTTGTACTAGGTTCTGCACTTGGTGCTCTTAACGGTGAGCAAAAATGGGTTGACTCAGTTATGAAACTCATGGAAGAAGTTGATAACTGGATTGAGCTTCCTAAGCGTGATGTTGACAAAGACTTCTTGATGCCAATCGAAGACGTATTCTCTATTACTGGTCGTGGTACAGTAGCTACGGGACGTATCGAGACAGGTGTTGCCAACACAGGTGACGCTGTCGACATCATCGGTATGGGTGCTGAGAAATTGGCTTCTACCATCACTGGTGTTGAAATGTTCCGCAAAATTTTGGATCGTGGTGAAGCAGGTGATAACGTAGGTATCTTATTGCGTGGTATAGAGAAGACCGATATCAAACGCGGGATGGTAATATGTAAGCCAGGTTCTGTAAAACCACATGCCAAATTCAAAGCCGAGGTATACATCTTGAAAAAAGAAGAAGGTGGTCGTCACACACCATTCCATAACAACTACCGTCCACAGTTCTACGTTCGTACAACTGACGTTACAGGTAACATTAACTTACCTGATGGAGTTGAGATGGTTATGCCTGGTGACAACCTTACCATAACAGTAGATCTTATCCAGCCCATCGCATTAAGCGTTGGTTTGCGTTTTGCTATCCGTGAAGGTGGTAGAACAGTAGGTGCTGGTCAGGTAACTGAAATTTTAGACTAAATTAGTTTTAGACGATCATTATAAGGTGTCGTGCTTTTGCACGACACCTTTTATAACAATAATTATTAGGTGTTTCGGACTTCGACGATTAGGTAAACAGGAGCGCGTACACCAACAGAGACGGGTTTAGCTCAGTTGGTAGAGCACTGGTCTCCAAAACCAGGTGTCGGGAGTTCGAGTCTCTCAACCCGTGCAAACAGGACATTTTGCTATGATACAGTACGTAAAAGAGTCATTTGAAGAATTAAAAAAACACGTCACATGGACGGCTTGGCCTGAATTACAAAGGCTGACTACCGTCGTTTTGGTGTTTTCAATTCTTTTTTCGCTAGCCATTTGGGGTGCCGACTCCGTACTCTCTCGTTTTGTTAAATTTTATTTCCAGTTAATCCAATAACCTCATGACAGATACAGACGTTAAAAAGTGGTATGTGGTTCGCGCGGTGAGCGGGCAGGAGAATAAGATTAAAACTTACATTGAGTCTGAAATTTCACGTCATGGACTTTCGGATTATGTCGATGACGTCTTGGTACCTACCGAGAAAGTCATACAAATACGTAAAGGCAAAAAAATCAACAAAGAACGTGTGTACTTTCCTGGGTATATCATGGTGAAAGCCAATTTATCTGGTGAGGTACCGCATATCATTCGTTCCATCACCAATGTAATCGGTTTTTTAGGTGAGACCAAAGGGGGTGACCCTGTGCCGCTACGCCAATCTGAGGTAAATCGCATGCTCGGAAAAGTAGATGAATTGGCAGTACAGTCAGAAAATGTATCCATACCCTTTACGATTGGTGAAACCATCAAAGTTATTGATGGACCTTTCAATGGGTTTAATGGTTCGATTGAGAAAATTAATGAAGAAAAACGCAAGTTGGAAGTGATGGTGAAAATTTTCGGCAGAAAAACACCGCTCGAGCTTTCATACATGCAAGTAGAGAAAATATAAGTGTTACATGATACGATTTCAATGCAGCTTCCATGCGGCGAGGTCAATATATTTTAACAATGGCAAAAGAAGTAAGTAAAGTAGTTAAGCTACAAGTTAGGGGAGGTGCTGCGAATCCGTCGCCACCGGTTGGACCCGCTTTAGGTGCCGCTGGAGTGAACATCATGGAGTTCTGCAAGCAGTTTAATGCTCGAACTCAAGACAAAGCCGGTAAGGTTTTGCCTGTTGTGATCTCTGTCTATGCAGATAAGTCATTTGACTTTGTTGTAAAGACGCCACCTGCAGCCGTTCAACTGTTGGAAGCCGCAAAGGTTAAAAAAGGATCTGGAGAACCCAACCGAAGCAAAGTAGCCAGTGTGACTTGGGATCAAGTACGCACAATCGCTGAAGACAAAATGCAAGATTTAAATGCATTTACGGTTGAGTCAGCCATGAAAATGGTTGCTGGAACCGCTCGATCTATGGGTCTAACCGTAAAAGGTCAGGCGCCTCTTTAACCTTGATATTGAAATACAATGGCAAAAATTTCCAAAAAAAGAAAGGAAGCGCTGTCTAAGATAGACCGTGCGACCATGTATTCCTTAGCGGATGCTGCATCTTTGGTTAAAGAGATTACCTCTACCAAATTTGATGCTTCTGTAGATTTGGCTGTACGCCTAGGCGTAGATCCTCGTAAAGCAGATCAGATGGTTCGTGGTGTAGTCACCCTACCTCATGGAACTGGTAAAGAAGTCAAAGTATTGGCCTTGGTCACTCCGGATAAAGAATCCGAAGCCAAAGAGGCAGGTGCTGACTTTGTTGGTCTGGATGAGTATTTACAGAAAATCAAGGACGGATGGACAGATGTGGACGTTATTATTACCATGCCAAGCGTAATGGGCAAGCTCGGACCTTTGGGTCGTGTGCTCGGACCGCGTGGTTTGATGCCTAACCCTAAAACCGGTACAGTGACTATGGATGTCGCCAAAGCCGTACGTGAGGTAAAGGCTGGTAAGATTGACTTTAAAGTGGACAAGACCGGTATTGTACATGCCGCGATTGGTAAAGTATCTTTTGATGCAGATAAGATTTTAGGAAATGCAAATGAGTTGATGCAAACATTGGTCAAACTCAAACCTGCTTCTACTAAAGGAACGTACATCAAAAGTGTCTCTTTATCAAGCACCATGAGTCCAAGCATTCCAATCGAATTCAAAACTGTTTAACGGGTAGCTAAATGTAAATTATGACAAGAGAAGAAAAAGCACAAGCTATCGAAAACTTAACTGTTCAGCTCGGTGACAGCACCAACATCTATTTGACAGATGTTTCTGGACTAGATGCGGCGAAAACCTCAAATTTGCGTCGTGCCTGTTTCAAAGCCGGAATTGAGCTTACTGTAGTTAAGAACACATTGTTAGCCAAAGCCATGGAGGCCTCTGATAAAAATTTCGGAGATCTAACCGATGTACTCAAAGGAAACACCGCGATGATGTTTTCCGAAGTAGGCAATGCGCCTGCCAAAGTCATCAAAGATTTTCGTAAGAAATCAGATCGACCGATTTTAAAGGGAGCCTACATCGAGGAAGCTATATACTTGGGCGATGACCAAGTTGAAGCCTTGGTTAACATCAAGTCTAAGGAAGAACTCATCGGTGAAATAATTACACTGTTGCAGTCTCCTGCTAAAAACGTGGTTTCAGCCCTTCAATCGGGTGGTGGAACCCTCGCTGGAATTATTAAAACGCTATCCGAAAAGGAAGCATAAATTTTTTGTTTAACACAACTCTATTATAAATACGTTCAAAATGGCAGATTTAAAAGATTTTGCAGAACAATTGGTCAACCTTACTGTTAAAGAAGTAAATGAATTGGCCGAAATTCTTAAAGAAGAATATGGTATCGAGCCGGCTGCTGCTGCAGTAGCTGTTGCTGGTCCTGCTGCTGGTGGTGGAGACGCCGCTGGTGGAGAAGAAAAATCAGAATTTGATGTAATTCTTAAAGCAGCTGGTGGTTCAAAACTTGCCGTCGTTAAATTGGTTAAAGAGCTTACTGGTCTTGGTTTGAAAGAAGCCAAAGAATTGGTAGACAACGCTCCTAGCCCAATCAAAGAAGGTGTAGCCAAAGACGAAGCAGAAGGCTTAAAGTCTTCTCTTGAAGAAGCTGGCGCTGAGGTTGAATTGAAGTAACCCTCACTGATTAACTCATTCTAAGGCCACGGATTTTTCCGCTGGCCTTAGCTTCGTTTTGAAAACGAAAGCAGCTCTTAGCTGTTCATTTATTCTAAAATAACAACTGTTGTCTATGTCAACACATCCTGAAAGAATCAATTTCTCCTCGGCTATCAACACGCCTGAGTACCCCGATTTTCTGGACATTCAAATTAAATCTTTTCAAGACTTTTTTCAACTCGAGACCAAATCTGACGAGCGTGATAATGAAGGCCTTTTTAACACCTTCAAGGAAAATTTTCCTATTTCCGATACGCGCAATCAGTTCGTACTCGAGTTTTTAGATTATTTTGTGGATCCACCTCGATACTCCATTATTGAGTGTATTGAAAGAGGGCTTACCTATAGTGTGCCGTTAAAAGCTCGATTAAAACTATATTGTACTGACCCAGAACATGAGGACTTTGAAACCATCGTTCAGGACGTTTTTTTAGGAACCATCCCTTATATGACCCCTAGTGGTACATTTGTTATTAATGGTGCCGAACGAATTGTTGTTTCTCAATTGCACCGTTCACCAGGTGTGTTTTTCGGTCAGTCATTCCACGCAAACGGAACAAAACTATATTCAGCTCGTGTAATCCCTTTCAAGGGTTCATGGATAGAGTTTGCAACGGATATCAACAGTGTGATGTATGCATACATTGACCGTAAAAAGAAATTACCTGTTACTACACTCTTCCGTGCGATTGGATATGAGCGTGACAAAGATATTTTAGAGATTTTTGATTTAGCTGAAGAAATCAAAGTATCCAAGACTGGACTCAAAAAAGTATTGGGCAGAAAACTAGCTGCTCGTGTGTTGAATACTTGGTTTGAAGATTTTGTTGATGAAGATACTGGAGAGGTGGTCTCAATCGAACGAAATGAAATTGTACTAGATCGAGACACCATACTCGAAAAAGAACACATCGATCAGATTGTAGAGGCCAACGCCAAAACGGTCTTACTGCACAAAGAGGATTTGGAATCTGCTGATTATGCGATCATCCATAATACCCTACAAAAAGATCCTACCAACTCTGAAAAAGAAGCGGTAGAACACATATACAGACAGTTGCGTAATGCTGAGCCACCAGATGAGGAAACAGCTCGCGGTATTATTGATAAATTGTTCTTTTCTGATCAGCGTTATAACCTCGGTGAGGTAGGACGCTACAGAATGAATAAAAAGCTGGGTCTTGATATTGAGATGGACAAACAAGTCTTAACAAAAGACGACATCATAACCATCATCAAATATTTGATCGAACTAATAAACTCTAAAGCAGAGATCGATGACATCGATCACCTTTCAAACCGTCGTGTACGTACGGTTGGTGAGCAATTATCATCTCAGTTTGGTGTAGGTCTTTCTCGAATGGCACGTACGATTCGTGAACGTATGAACGTCCGTGACAATGAGGTCTTTACTCCGATTGATTTGATCAATGCAAAGACACTTTCATCGGTTATCAACTCATTTTTTGGTACCAACCAATTGTCTCAATTTATGGATCAGACCAACCCATTGGCTGAAATCACCCATAAACGCCGACTTTCTGCATTAGGCCCTGGAGGTCTATCGCGCGAACGTGCTGGATTCGAGGTACGTGACGTACACTATACCCACTATGGTAGAATGTGTCCAATTGAAACACCTGAAGGTCCCAACATTGGTTTGATTTCATCTCTAGGTGTATTTGCCAAAGTCAACAACTTAGGATTTATAGAAACTCCCTATCGAAAAGTAGAAAATGGCGTTGTAGATCTAAACGACATGACTTATCTGTCTGCTGAGGAGGAAGAAGGCAAACTGATTGCTCAAGCCAACGTTGAAAAAGACGATAAAGGAAAGATCTCTATCGAAAAAGTGATTGCACGATCTGAGGCAGATTACCCGGTAGTTGAGCCAACATCCATTGATTACACTGATGTTGCTCCAAACCAAATTGCATCGATTTCAGCATCTTTGATTCCTTTCTTGGAGCATGACGATGCCAACCGTGCACTGATGGGATCAAACATGATGCGTCAGGCCGTACCTCTTCTACGCCCCCAGGCACCTATCGTTGGTACTGGTTTGGAGCGTCAGGTAGCCAGAGACTCTCGAGTATTGATCAATGCCGAAGGTCAAGGAGTTGTTACTTATGTAGATGCAGATTTGATCAAAATCAAATACAAAAGTTCAGACGAGCAAAAACTCATCAGCTTTGAATCTGATGAGAAAGTGTACCCTCTGGTTAAGTTTAGAAAAACCAACCAAGGAACTACCATCAACCTGAAACCGATCGTTCGCGTGGGTGACAGAGTTGAAAAAGGACAAGTATTGTGTGAAGGCTATGCTACCCAAAATGGAGAGTTGGCACTTGGTCGCAATATGAAAGTAGCCTTTATGCCTTGGAAAGGATACAACTTTGAGGATGCGATTGTGATATCTGAAAAAGTGGTTCGCGAAGACATATTTACTTCAATACACATTGATGAATATGCCTTAGAGGTACGAGACACAAAGCTTGGTAAGGAAGAGTTAACCAACGACATTCCCAACGTAAGCGAAGAGGCCACAAAAGACCTTGATGAAAACGGTATGATCCGAGTTGGCGCAGAAGTCAAATCAGGAGACATTTTGATTGGTAAGATTACTCCTAAAGGAGAATCAGATCCTACTCCTGAAGAAAAACTTCTTCGTGCCATTTTTGGTGATAAAGCAGGTGACGTAAAAGACGCATCTTTGAAAGCACCTCCATCACTGGAAGGGGTTGTAATCGACAAAAAGTTGTTTACACGCATTGTTAAAGACAAGCGCCGTCGTTCGCAAGACAAAGAAGATTTAGAAGCTCTAGATATCAAGTTTGAAACCAAGTTTGAAGATCTAAAATCTTTATTGGTTGAAAAGCTTTTCACCATCCTTAGTGGAAAAACTTGTCAAGGAGTGTTTAATGATTTGGGCGAAGAAGTTCTGCCAAAAGGCAAGAAGTTTACCCTTAAAATGCTTAATGGTGTTGACGATTATGCACACCTTATTAGTGGTACATGGACTGTTGACACCAAAATCAACGCGACAGTAAACAACCTAATGCACAACTACAAGATTAAAGAAAATGACTTGCAAGGTGCATTGCGAAGAGAGAAGTTTACCATTTCTGTTGGGGATGAATTACCTGCAGGAATCTTAAAACTTGCTAAGGTTTATATCGCCAAAAAACGCAAGTTGAAAGTGGGTGATAAAATGGCGGGTCGTCACGGAAACAAGGGTATTGTAGCCCGTATTGTTCGTGAAGAAGACATGCCGTTCCTAGAAGACGGAACACCTGTTGATATTGTACTCAATCCTCTTGGTGTACCATCTCGAATGAATATCGGACAGATATACGAAACCGTACTGGGTTGGGCTGGGCAGAAGTTAGACAAAAACTTCTCTACACCTATTTTTGATGGGGCTTCAAGTGATGAAGTCGCTGCCCTTATCAAAGAGGCTGGTATACCACAGTATGGACACACTTATCTTTATGATGGTGGTACAGGTCAGCGTTTCGATCAACCTGCTACGGTAGGGGTGATTTACATGCTTAAGCTGGGTCACATGGTAGACGATAAAATGCACTCACGATCGATAGGTCCTTACTCGCTTATCACTCAGCAACCGCTTGGTGGTAAAGCACAGTTTGGTGGCCAACGATTTGGAGAAATGGAAGTATGGGCTTTAGAGGCCTATGGTGCTTCCAGTACCTTACAAGAAATACTTACGGTCAAGTCGGATGACGTGGTCGGACGTGCTAAAACATACGAATCAATTGTCAAGGGTGAAGCCATGCCAAAACCTGGTTTACCTGAGTCATTCAATGTTTTGATGCACGAACTTAAGGGTCTTGGACTCGACATACGACTAGAAGAATAATATTTTTAATCCATTCAGTAAAATGGCTAGATTTAACGACAATCAACAACCTGTAAGCTTTAACAAAATATCCATAGGATTGGCCTCTCCGGAGTCCATTCTTGCGGCTTCACGTGGTGAGGTGCTTAAGCCCGAAACCATCAACTACCGTACGCACAAACCTGAGCGTGATGGACTGTTTTGTGAGCGAATTTTTGGACCTGTTAAAGATTTTGAATGTGCCTGTGGTAAATACAAACGCATCCGCTATAAAGGAATTGTTTGTGACCGATGTGGTGTAGAAGTAACCGAAAAGAAAGTACGTCGTGACCGTGTAGGTCACATCAGCTTGGTGGTGCCAGTAGCCCACATATGGTATTTCCGCTCTTTGCCAAACAAAATTGGATACTTACTTGGATTGCCATCCAAAAAGCTCGATATGATCATTTATTACGAGCGCTATGTGGTCATTCAACCAGGTATTGCAACGAACGAAGAAGGAGAACCTCTTCAGAAAATGGATTTCCTAACTGAGGAAGAGTACCTAAATGTACTCGAAAAAATCCCAGCTGAAAACCAATATTTGGAAGACTCAGACCCAAATAAGTTTATTGCTAAAATGGGAGCTGAATGTTTGATAGAATTATTAAGCCGAATCGATTTAGATGCTCTTTCATACCAATTAAGAGATAAGGCCAATAATGAAACTTCAAAACAACGTAAGACAGAAGCTTTAAAGCGTTTACAAGTAGTGGAGGCGTTGCGCGAAGCCAATCAAAACCGCGACAACAATCCAGAGTGGATGATCATGAAGGCCATCCCGGTTATCCCTCCTGAGCTACGTCCACTGGTACCGCTAGATGGAGGACGTTTTGCAACTTCTGATCTCAATGATTTATATCGACGTGTGATCATTCGTAACAACCGTCTAAAGCGTTTGATCGAAATAAAAGCACCAGAGGTAATTTTGCGAAATGAAAAACGTATGTTGCAAGAGTCCGTTGACTCACTTTTTGACAACACACGTAAGTCTTCTGCTGTTAAAACGGATGCCAATCGTCCTTTGAAGTCACTTTCTGACTCTCTTAAAGGAAAGCAAGGTAGATTCCGCCAGAACCTTTTAGGTAAACGTGTTGATTATTCTGCACGTTCTGTAATCGTTGTAGGTCCTGAGCTCAAATTGTTTGAGTGTGGTCTTCCTAAAAACATGGCAGCAGAACTTTATAAGCCTTTTATCATTCGTAAACTTATAGAACGCGGAATTGTTAAAACCGTAAAATCTGCAAAAAAGATTATTGACAAGCGAGAGCCTGTAGTATGGGATATTTTGGAAAATGTCCTTAAGGGTCATCCAGTTCTTTTGAACCGTGCCCCCACACTACACAGACTCGGTATTCAAGCTTTTCAACCCAAGCTTATTGAAGGAAAAGCCATCCAATTGCACCCATTAGCATGTACAGCATTTAACGCTGACTTTGATGGTGACCAAATGGCGGTTCACCTTCCTTTGGGTCCCGAGGCCATATTAGAAGCGCAGCTTTTGATGCTTGCATCACACAACATTCTCAACCCTGCTAACGGGTCACCAATTACAGTTCCGTCTCAAGACATGGTATTGGGTCTATATTATATGACCAAAGCCAGAAAGTCTACAAAAGAGGTGGCTGTTAAAGGTGAAGGATTGACATTTTACAGCCCAGAAGAGGTGACCATTGCGTTCAATGAAGGACGTGTGGAGTTGAACGCTGAAATCAAGGTGCGCACCAAAGATTTTAATCAAGAGGGTGAGCTTGTGTTTCAGATCATAGAAACTACTGTTGGTCGCGTATTATTTAATGAAGTTGTTCCTGAAAAAGCAGGATATATCAATGAAGTACTGACTAAGAAATCACTTCGTGATATTATTGGAAACATCCTTAAAGCGACTTCAGTTCCTGAAACTGCAGCTTTCTTGGATGAAATTAAAGACATGGGTTACAGTTTTGCTTTTAAAGGCGGATTGTCCTTTAGTCTTGGAGATATTATTATCCCCCCTGAAAAGGATCAGCTTATTGCAAGCGCCAATGAACAGGTAGATGGTATTATAGCCAATTATAATATGGGTCTTATTACCAATAATGAGCGTTATAACCAGGTGATTGATGTTTGGACTTCAGCCAATGCCACATTGACTGAATTGGCCATGAAGCGTATCCGCGAAGATCAACAAGGGTTCAACTCTGTGTATATGATGTTGGATTCTGGAGCTCGAGGATCTAAAGAGCAGATCCGTCAGCTTACGGGTATGCGAGGCCTGATGGCGAAGCCTAAAAAGTCTAACGCAGGTGGAGGAGAAATCATCGAAAACCCCATCTTGTCTAACTTTAAAGAAGGGCTCTCCATTTTGGAATACTTTATTTCTACTCACGGTGCTCGTAAGGGTCTTGCCGATACGGCATTGAAAACTGCTGATGCGGGTTACCTAACGCGTCGTTTACACGATGTTGCTCAAGATGTAATTGTCAACACTGAAGATTGTGGTACACTTCGAGGTATCACAGTGGAAGCCTTGAAAAAGAATGAAGAAGTTGTAGAGAAATTGGGCGATCGTATTGTCGGTCGTGTGGCTCTGTTTGATGTGATTAACCCTTCTGATGGCTCTGTCATCGTAGAAGGCGGTCAAGAGATCTTAGACCACCATGCCAAGCTGTTAGACGCCTCACCTATTGAGCGTGTGGAAGTTCGTTCGGCTCTTACATGTGAAGCTAAAAAAGGTATCTGTGCCAAGTGTTATGGACGCAACCTTGCCAATGGTAAAATGGTTCAGATAGGAGAGTCTGTCGGAGTTATTGCAGCTCAGTCTATTGGGGAACCAGGTACACAGCTTACCTTGCGTACATTCCACGTAGGGGGTATTGCAGGTAACATTTCTGAGGAAAATAAATTGGTTGCCAAGTTTGATGGTAAAGCCGAATTGGAAGACCTAAAAACCGTTGATGGAAAAGACAGCGATGGAAATGACGTAAAGATTGTCATCTCTAGAACTACTGAACTTAAATTGGTCGACAAAAAGACAGGTATTACGTTGAGTAATAATATCATTCCTTACGGTTCCTTTATCCATATCAAAGATGGTCAAGCAATCAAAAAGGATGATGTCATTTGTCAGTGGGATCCTTATAACGGTGTGATTATCTCTGAATTCTCAGGAAAAATTGGATATGAAAACATTCAGCAAGGCGTAACCTATCAGGTTGAAATCGACGAGCAGACTGGTTTCCAAGAAAAAGTGATTACTGAGTCGAGAAACAAAAAAGTCATTCCTACCTTATTGATTCAAGATACCAAAGGCAATACTTTACAGTCCTACAACCTCCCAGTGGGTGCCCACTTGATGGTCAATGATGGAGATGCTATTGAGGCCGGTAAAATTTTGGTAAAAATCCCACGTAAGTCAGCCAAATCAGGTGATATTACGGGTGGTTTACCAAGAGTAACTGAGTTGTTCGAAGCACGAAATCCTTCCAATCCTGCAGTTGTTTCTGAAATTGATGGGGTCGTGTCGTTTGGTAAAATCAAACGTGGAAACCGTGAAATTATAATCGAATCGAAAACAGGAGAAATCAAAAAGTACTTAGTCAAACTATCTAACCAAATTTTGGTACAGGAAAATGACTTTGTCAAAGCTGGTATGCCGCTTTCGGATGGTGCCATCACTCCTAACGATATTTTGGACATCAAAGGCCCATCTGCTGTTCAGCAGTACTTGGTCAACGAAGTACAAGAAGTATATCGATTACAAGGAGTGAAGATCAACGACAAACACTTCGAAGTGGTTGTTCGTCAGATGATGCGTAAGGTACGAATCGAAGATTCAGGTGATACAACTTTCCTTGAAGGACAACTGGTCCACAAAATTGACTTCATTGACGAAAACGACGCCTTGTTTGGGTCTAAAGTTATTACCGAAGTAGGTGATTCTGAAAACCTCAAAGCTGGTCAGATTGTGACAGCACGTCAGTTGCGCGATGAGAATTCGTTGCTCCGACGTGAAGACAAGGCTCTAGTAGAGGCTCGCGATGCTGTGAACGCAACCGCAACGCCTATATTACAGGGTATCACTCGAGCGTCGTTACAGACCAAATCGTTTATCTCTGCGGCATCGTTCCAAGAGACGACCAAAGTACTTAACGAGGCAGCTGTCAACGGTAAGATTGACACCCTAGAGGGACTCAAAGAAAACGTAATTGTAGGGCATAAAATCCCTGCAGGAACGGGTAACCGAGCTTACAATGACATCATTGTGGGCTATACAGATGAGTACGAAGAGCTATTGGCTAAAAAGGAATTTAACTTGAATGCCTAATGAGCGACAATAAAGCTAAAAAAGAGGGCAGCATCAACATTGAGTTGGATCAGGAAACCGCGCAAGGTACCTATACCAACTTGGCCATTATCAATCACTCGGTTTCTGAGTTTGTGGTCGACTTTATCAATGTGATGCCAGGCGCTCCTAAAGCCAAAGTACGTTCTCGGATTATACTGACCCCTCAACATGCCAAACGCTTTTTAAAAGCTTTGGGCGATAACGTCCAGCGCTTTGAAGCGGCACATGGAGAGATCAAAGAGTATGACCAGCCCTCCATTCCGCTCAACTTCGGGCCTCCCGGAGAAGCCTAACAAAACAAAACCCTCCAAATGGAGGGTTTTATTATGAGTTGAACTTGATGTTAGGGTTCTAGACCCCGGCTTTATCTTTTAAAACTCCGAAGTAGCGTG
>Ga0129353_1638813_pt1 | contig 12727 bp, 24 predicted proteins | sample CPBNA2_4_FD_105431 | JGI IMG/M metagenome (GOLD analysis project Ga0129353, IMG submission 105431) | Freshwater to marine salinity gradient microbial communities from Chesapeake Bay, USA - CPBay_Sum_27_0.2_RNA2 (Metagenome Metatranscriptome) | ecosystem: Environmental > Aquatic > Marine >...
GTTAAATGCCTACAATACAACAATTAGTAAGGAAAGGAAGAAAAAACGTGATTACTCCAAGTAAGTCGAGAGCATTAGATGCTTGTCCGCAAAGAAGAGGAGTTTGTACTAGGGTTTACACTACTACCCCTAAAAAACCAAATTCAGCATTAAGAAAAGTTGCTAAAGTTAGATTAACTAACGGGCAAGAGATTATTGCATACATTGGTGGAGAAGGGCACAACTTACAAGAGCACTCAATTGTGTTAGTAAGAGGTGGTAGGGTAAAAGATTTACCTGGTGTAAGATATCACATTGTTAGAGGTGCATTAGATACTGCTGGAGTAGAAGATAAAAAGCAGGGAAGATCTAAGTACGGAACAAAGAGACCAAAGAAATAATTAGAGAAAATGAGAAAAGCAAAAGTACAGAGAAGAGAATTGGCTCCAGATCCAAGATTCAACGATAAAGTTGTAACTAGATTTGTGAACGAATTAATGTATGATGGGAAAAAGTCCCTAGCATTAAGAGTATTTTACGGTGCTGTTGACAAGGTAAACGAGTCATCAGAAGAAGCTGATGGTTACGAAATGTGGAAAAAAGCCTTGGAAAATGTTATGCCTGCTGTTGAGGTTAAAGCAAGAAGAATGGGGGGAGCAACTTTCCAGGTTCCTGTTGAAGTAAGGCCTCTTAGAAAGACTGCTTTAGGAATGAAGTGGTTAATAAAATATGCAAGAGATAGAAAGGGTAATTCTATGATTGATAAGCTGGCAGCTGAAATTATCGCGGCTTCAAAAGGGGAAGGTGCAGCTGTTAAAAAGAAAGAAGATACGCATAAAATGGCGGAGGCTAACAAAGCGTTCTCTCACTTCAAATTCTAGAATCAAGTATAATTATATACAATAATTTAAAGTCATGGCTAAAGATTTAAACAAAGTAAGAAATATTGGTATCGCTGCTCACATTGATGCAGGTAAAACTACCACTACTGAAAGGGTGTTGTATTACTGTGGTATTTCACACAAAATTGGTGAGGTTCACGATGGTGCAGCAACAATGGACTGGATGGAGCAAGAGCAAGAAAGAGGAATCACTATTACTTCTGCTGCTACTGCAGTAAATTGGCATTTTAATGATACTAAATATGATATTAACATTATTGATACTCCAGGACACGTTGACTTTACAGTTGAAGTAGAAAGGTCTTTGAGAGTTTTAGATGGTGTTGTTGCTTTATTTTGTGCAGTTGGAGGGGTTGAGCCTCAGTCTGAAACTGTATGGAGACAAGCAAATAGATATAAAGTACCAAGGATAGGTTTTGTTAATAAGATGGATAGGTCTGGTGCTGATTTCTTTAACGTTGTTACTCAAGTTAAGGAAATGTTAGGGGCTAACCCAGTGCCTTTACAGGTGCCTATTGGTTCTGAAGATGATTTTAAAGGTGTTGTTGACTTAATCGAGAACAAGGCTCTTGTGTGGGATGATTCTACGCAGGGTATGACTTTTACTGAAATTGAAATTCCTGCAGATTTAGTTGATACTGTAGCAGAATGGAGAGAGAAGTTAGTAGAGGCTGTAGCTGAGTACGATGAGAATTTAATGGAAAAATTCTTCGAAGATCCTGATTCAATCACTGCTGATGAAATGATTGAGGCTATAAGAAAGGCAACGTGTGATCTTTCTATTATTCCTATGATGTGTGGGTCTGCTTTCAAAAATAAAGGCGTTCAAAGAATGTTAGATGCTGTAATTCAATTTATGCCATCTCCATTGGATATTGACGCAGTAGAAGGGACTAATCCTAAAACTGAAAAAGTTGAAACTAGACCAGCAGATCCTACTGCTCCTTTCTCAGCTCTGGCGTTTAAGATTATGACAGACCCTTACGTTGGAAGGTTAGCATTCTTCAGAGTGTACTCTGGTACACTAGATGCAGGTTCTTATGTATGGAACTCAAGAAGTTCTAAAAAAGAGAGAATTTCAAGAATAATGAAAATGCACTCTAATAACCAACAACCAATTGATAAGATTGAGGCTGGAGATATTGGTGCTGGAGTTGGATTTAAAGATATTAAGACTGGTGATACATTATGTGATCAAGATGCACCAATCATTTTAGAATCAATTGATTTCCCAGATCCAGTAATCTCTGTTGCTATTGAGCCTAAGTCTCAAGGTGATGTAGATAAAATGGGTATCGCTATTGCTAAGTTGTTAGAAGAGGATCCATCACTAAAGGTGGAAACTAACGAAGAAACTGGACAAACTGTATTATCTGGAATGGGTGAGCTTCACTTAGAAATTATCTTAGATAGAATGATCAGAGAGTTTAAAGTAGAGGTAAATCAAGGAGCTCCTCAAGTAGCTTACAAGGAGTCTATTACTAAAACTATCGAACACAGAGAGGTTTACAAAAAACAATCTGGTGGTAGAGGTAAGTTTGGTGATATGTCATTTGAGTTAGGACCAGTAGATGAGGATTTTGAAGGAAGTGGTGTTCAATTCGTTGATCAAATTAAAGGTGGAGCTATTCCAAAAGAATTTATTCCTGCAATTGAAAAAGGTTTCAAAGAATCAATGTCTAATGGTGTTTTAGCAGGTTATCCTATGGATAGCTTTAAAATTAGATTGTTTGATGGGTCTTTCCATCCAGTGGATTCTGATTCTGCTTCATTTGAATTAACAGCTAAGGCTGCTTATAGATCTGCTATGCCAAAAGCTGGAGCAGTTATTTTAGAGCCAATGATGAAATTAGAGGTTATTTCTCCAGAAGAGTATACTGGTGATATCGTTGGAGATTTAAACAGAAGAAGAGGTCAATTGGAGGGAATGGATTTCAGAGGACAAGATCAAGTTATTAAAGGTTTTGTGCCGTTATCAGAAATGTTTGGTTATGTTACTGATTTAAGAACTATGTCTTCGGGTAGAGCTGTTTCTACAATGGTGTTTGACCACTATGCAGAAGTTCCTGCTAACGTGGCTAAAGAGATCCAAGAGAAGGCTTCAGGAAAAGTTAAAGTTGAAGATTAAATTATTTATAAACAGTAGAAATTATGATTTCAAGAATTAGAATCAAATTAAAGTCCTACGACCACAATTTGGTGGACAAGTCCGCTGAAAAGATCGTTAAAACGGTTAAGTCTACTGGAGCTGTAGTTAGTGGACCAATTCCACTTCCTACAAAGAAGAAAGTTTTCACGGTGTTAAGATCACCGCACGTTAACAAGACTTCTAGAGAGCAGTTTCAGTTAAGTTCTTACAAGAGATTATTAGATATTTATAGTTCAACTTCTAAAACGGTTGATGCTCTTATGAAATTAGAGTTACCTTCAGGAGTTGATGTAGAAATTAAAGTGTAATGCCATGTCAGGAATTTTAGGAACAAAATTAGGTATGACAAGCATTTTCACTGAAGCTGGTGAGAATTTGGCTTGTACAGTTATTGAAGCTGGACCTTGTGTTGTTACGCAAGTGAAAACTCAAGAGACTGATGGATATGCAGCTACTCAAATTGCTTTCGCTGATAAGAAGCAAAAAAACACATCTAAAGCTATGCAGGGTCATTTTGCAAAAGCTGGTGTAGAGGCTAAAAAGCATATTAAAGAGTTTACATACGAAGAGGATTTAAATTTAGGTGATACTGTAACTGTTGAATTATTTAATGTAGGAGATGTTGTAAATGTTTCTGCTAATTCAAAAGGTAAAGGTTTTCAGGGTGTTATGAAGCGTCATGGTTTTGGCGGTGTTGGTGATGCTACCCACGGTCAGCACAATAGAGATAGAGCGCCAGGTTCTATTGGTCAGGCTTCTTATCCGGCTAAAGTATTCAAGGGAATAAAAATGGCAGGACAAACTGGAAACAAAAAGGTAACTATCAAAAATTTAGAGATCTTGAAAGTTTATCCAGAGAAGAATTTATTAGTTGTTAGCGGTGCGATTCCAGGTCATAAGGGGTCAACTGTTGTAGTAGAGAAGTAAGAGTCATGGAATTAAAAGTATTAAATACAAAAGGAAAAGCAACTGGTGATTCAATAACGTTGCCAGCTGATATCTTCGCTATTGAGCCTAATGACCATGCGGTTTATTTAGATGTTAAAAGAATTTTAGCTTCTAGACATTTAGGTTTACACAAAGCGAAAGAGAAATATGAAATCAAAGCTTCTACAAGAAAAATTAAAAGGCAAAAAGGTACTGGTACTGCAAGGGCTGGTTCTTTAAAGTCTGGTGTTTTCAGAGGAGGTGCAAGAATGTTTGGACCAAGAGTTAGAAGTTATTCGATTGATTTAAATACTAAAGTTAAAGATTTAGCTAAGAAGTCTGCTTTTACTTATAAGGCAAAAGCTGAGGCAATTCAAGTAGTTGATCATTTCAATTTTGAAGCGCCAAAAACAAAAGACTATATTTCAACTTTATCTAGTCTTAAAGTAGATGGAGTTAAAACTTTGGTAGTATTAGCAGATGATAATAAGAATGTATATTTATCAAGCAGGAACTTAAAAAACACTAAAGTTATGGTTGCCTCTGATGTTAATACATATGACATCATGAATGCAAAATCATTAGTGATTGAGTCTTCTGCAATTGAAAAATTACAAGAAGTATTTAACAAATAATATTATGGATATTAGAGATGTATTAGTAAAACCATTGATTTCTGAAAAGTCTGCAAAGGCTTCAGAGGAAATGAACCAGTATGGTTTTATTGTAGACAGAAAAGCTAACAAAATTGAAATCAAGAATGCCATTAAAAATATGTATGGTGTTGATGCTGTTAGCGTAAACACGGCGGTTATTCCGGGTAAGTCGAAGGTGAAGTTCACCAAAACTGGAGTTATGAAAGGTCAAACTAAAGCTTATAAAAAAGCTTACGTAACTCTAGCTCAAGGTGATACAATTGATTTTTTCAATAACATTTAAGAGTCATGGGAGTTAAAAAGTTTAAAGCAATTACGCCAGGAACAAGGTTCAGAGTAAGTAATGATTACGCTGAAATTACAACAGATTCTCCAGAAAAGAGCTTAATTGCTCCAATGAGAAGAACTGGTGGTAGAAACAACAAAGGAAAAATGACTACCAGAAATATTGGTGGTGGTCATAAAAAAAGATACAGAGTTATCGATTTCAAAAGGAATAAATTCGATATTCCGGGTACTGTAAAAACTATAGAGTACGATCCAAATCGAACAGCATTCATCGCCTTAATCAGTTATGCTGATGGAGAAAAAAGGTATATTATCGCACCTAAAGGATTAAAGGTTGGTGATACTATATTATCTGGTGAGAAAGCTCAACCTGAATTAGGAAATGCAAAAAAATTAAAGAATTTACCTTTGGGTACTACAATTCATAATATTGAGTTGGCACCAGGTAAAGGCGCTCAAATTTCAAGGTCTGCAGGATCTTTTGGTGTTCTAAATGCCAAAGAAGGAAAGTATGCTATTGTTAAGATGCCATCAGGTGAGACTAGAATGATCTTATTAGAATGTATGGCTACCGTAGGTGTAGTTTCAAACTCAGAGCATAATCTTGAATCTATTGGTAAAGCTGGTAGAAGAAGACATATGGGAAGAAGACCAAGAGTTAGAGGTGTTGCAATGAACCCGGTAGATCACCCTATGGGAGGTGGTGAAGGTAAATCTTCTGGAGGTCATCCTAGATCAAGAACAGGTAAACCTGCAAAAGGTTTCAAAACTAGGAATAAGAAGAAGTATTCTAACAGATTAATTATTAGTAAGAGAAAGTAAAATTTGAAGAGTAATGGCTAGATCGTTAAAAAAAGGACCTTATGTAGCACATCACCTTTGGAACAAGGTAGAAGCTTTAAATGAGTCTGGAAAAAAGGCAACGGTAAAAACTTGGTCAAGAAGATCGACAATTTTACCTGAATTTGTTGGACACACATTTGCTGTTCACAACGGAAATAAATTTATCCCTGTTTATGTTACTGAGAATATGGTTGGGCACAAGTTAGGTGAGTTTTCTCCAACTAGAACGTTCAAAGGACACGGAGCAAATAAAAAGAAATAATCATGGAAGCTGTAGCAAAATTAAGAAACATCAAAGGGTCTCCTAAGAAGATGAGACTTGTTGTTGACATGGTTAGAGGAATGGAAGTAGAAAAAGCTTTAAGTGTATTAAAGTTTTCTTCTAAGAAAGGAGCTGCGACTGTAGAGAAGTTACTTTTATCTGCAATCTCTAACTGGGAAAATAAAAATGAAGGGGAAAGAGCAGATAGTGCTAGTTTAGTAGTAAAATCTATTGCTGTTGACCAAGGAAGAGTTTTAAAAAGGTGGAGACCAGCTGCTAGAGGGTCTGCTCATAGAATTAGAAAACCTTATAACCATGTAACTATCGTGGTTGATCAAAAAGTTGAAGCATAAATTTTAGAGTATGGGACAAAAAGTAAACCCGATAGCGAATAGATTAGGATTTATCAGAGGATGGGATTCTAACTGGTACGACAGCAAAACTTATGCTGACAAATTATTCGAAGACGATAAGATTAGAAAGTATATTACTACAAGAATAGATAAAGGTGGTATTGCTAAAATTGTGATTGAAAGAACAATTAAGCAAGTTATCATTACTATCTATACTTCAAGACCTGGAATTATCATTGGTAAAGGGGGTAAAGAAGTAGAAAATATCAGAGAAGAATTAAAGCAATTAACTTCCAAAGATGTTCAAATTAATATCGCTGAAGTTAAGCGTCCAGAGCTAGATGCCTATTTAGTTGGTGAAAATATAGCTAGACAAATTGAAGCTAGAATTTCTTATAAGCGTGCAATTAAAATGGCTATCGCTTCCGCTATGAGAATGGGGGCCGAAGGAATTAAAGTTGTGATTGGTGGTAGACTTAATGGTGCTGAAATCGCAAGAAGAGAGGAGTTTAAACAAGGAAGAACTCCATTACATACCTTCAGAGCTGATATAGACTATGCTCAACTAGAAGCTAATACCATGTATGGTAAAATTGGTATTAAAGTGTATATTTGCAAAGGCGAAGTTCTAGGAAAGAGAGATTTATCTCCTAATGTTGGTTTAAATCAACAAAAAAGAGGTGGTAAAAAGAGAGCGAAGAGATTTTAAGAATTAAGATTAAAGATTAAGGTATGTTACAACCGAGAAAAGTAAAATATAGAAAGGTTCAGAAAAAATTGAAGCACATAAGAGGTAACGCTTCAAGAGGAACTACTATTGCCTATGGATCTTTCGCATTAAAGGCAACAGAATCTGCTTGGATAACCAACAGACAGATAGAGGCTGCGAGGATTGCAATGACTAGGTACACGAAAAGGGAAGGTAAAGTATGGATTAGAATCTTTCCAGATAAACCAGTTACAAAAAAGCCTTTAGAAGTAAGAATGGGTAAAGGTAAAGGTCCTTTAGATCATTGGGTTGCAGAGGTTAGACCAGGAAGGATCATGTTTGAAATGGATGGTGTTGCCACTGAAACAGCTAAAGAAGCAATGAGATTAGCAGCTCAGAAATTACCAATTTTAACAAAGTTTGTTGTTAGAAGAGATTACGAAGGAGCTTAAAATTAGATTTTATGAAAAAGATGGAAGTAAAGGGTTTAAGTGTAGAGGATTTAGAGGCAAAAGCAAACCAGCTAAAAGGAGAATTAAAAAAGTTAGAGTTTAATCATTCTATCTCTCCAATTGAAAATCCGAATGTTATTAAAGAAACTAGAAGAAATATTGCTAGAGTTTTAACTGAGTTGAAAGCTCAAAAATAATAGCAGAAAAACATTAGTACAATGGAAAGAAACTTAAGAAAGCAGAGAGTAGGAGTTGTTGTTAGTAACAAAATGGATAGCTCTATAATCGTAGCTGTGGAAAGAAGGGTTAAACATCCAAAGTATGGTAAGTTCATGAAGAAGACAAAAAAGTTTGTTGCTCATGATGCTGAAAATACTTGTGATATAGGTGATACGGTTAAAATTATGGAAACTAGGCCTTTATCTAAGACAAAAAGATGGAGATTAGTTGAAATCGTTGAAAAAGTTAAGTAAGAACTAGAAAAAATATTTAGAAATGATACAACAAGAGACAAGATTAAGAGTTGCAGACAATAGTGGAGCCAAAGAAGTACTTTGTATTAAGGTGCTTGGTGGTTCTAGAAAAAGGTACGCAACTGTTGGAGATACTATCGTTGTAACGGTGAAAGATGCGCACCCTAACGGTAACGTTAAAAAGTCTAAGGTGACTAAGGCTGTTGTTGTAAGGACGAAAAAAGAATTCAGAAGAAAAGACGGATCTTATATTAGATTTGATGATAACGCAGCTGTGTTGTTAAACGCTTCTGAAGAACCGATTGGTTCAAGGATTTTTGGTCCTGTAGCAAGAGAGTTAAGAGATAATGATTTTATGAAAATCGTTTCTTTAGCACCTGAGGTATTATAATCAATAGAAGAAAAGAAATAATGGAAAATTCAACAAAAAAAAGATTACAACCTAAATTTCATGTGAAAGCAGGAGATAAAGTTGTTGTAATTGCAGGAGACCATAAAACAGCTAAAGGTGATGATCCTAAGGTAGTTAAAAAGGTTATTGCAGATAAGAACAGAGCTATTGTTGAAGGTGTGAACATCGTTAAGAAGCACAAGAAGCCTACAGCTCAAAATCCTCAGGGTGGAATCGTTGAGGAAGAAGCTCCAATTCACATTTCTAATCTTATGGTAGTTGATGCAGATGGAAATGCTACCAAAATAGGAAGAAGAAAAGATGAGAATGGATTCGGAGTTAGATATTCAAAGAAATCAGATAAAAATCTATAATCATGAGTTACGTACCAAGATTAAAGACAAGATACAAAGAGGAGATTGTACCTAACTTGCAAAAAAAGTTTGAGTACAAGAATATTATGCAAGTTCCTAAAGTAACTAAGGTTTGTATTAACCAAGGTTTAGGGCAGGCCATTCAAGACAAAAAAATTCTAGAAATTGCTTTAGATGAAATGTCTAAAATAGCAGGTCAGAAAGCTGTACCTACTAAAGCCAGAAAAGCGATATCTAATTTTAAGTTAAGAGAGGGAATGAACATAGGTGCAAGAGTTACTCTTAGAGGTGACAAAATGTACGAGTTTATTGACAGATTAGTATCTGTATCTTTGCCAAGAGAAAGAGACTTTCATGGTATCAGCGCTAAAAGTTTTGATGGCAATGGTAATTACACTTTTGGTATCAATGAACAAATAATCTTTCCTGAAATTAATATTGATAAAGTTAATAAGATTCTAGGAATGGATATCACTTTTGTTACATCTGCTAATACAGATGAAGAGGCAAAAGAATTACTCAAAGAAATTGGTGTACCATTTAAAAACTAATAGAGATGGCAAGGAAAGCGATCGTAGCAAGACAAGTAAAAAGAGAAAAATTAGTAGCGAAATTTGCTGCTAAGAGAGCTGCATTCAAAGCTGCTGGAGATTGGGATGCTTTAGATAAATTACCTAAAAATGCATCACCTGTAAGGTTAAGAAACAGATGTAAGTTAACTGGTAGGCCAAGAGCATACAGTAGAATGTTTGGAATTTGTAGAATTAAGTTTAGAGAACTTGCTTCAGCTGGTAAAATACCAGGAGTAACAAAAGCAAGTTGGTAATATAAAATATAGGAGAGATGACAGATCCAATTTCAGATTATTTAACAAGAATTAGAAATGCTCAAAAAGCAGGTCACAAGGTAGTGGCTATACCTGCTTCTAATATGAAAAAGAGCATAACTGAGATCTTATTCGATAAAGGATATATCAGAGGATATAAGGTTTCAGAAACAGACAACAAACAGGGTGAGATTAAAATAGCTCTAAAGTACAATAACGATAAAACACCTGTTATTAAGACTTTACAAAGAGTTTCTAAACCTGGTTTAAGAAAATATACAGGTAACACAGAAATGCCAAGAGTTCTTAACGGACTAGGTATCGCTATCGTTTCTACTTCAAAAGGTATTATGACTGATAAAGAAGCTAGAGTTCAGAATGTAGGTGGTGAAGTATTGTGTTACGTTTATTAAACTGTAAAAAGATAAGAAGATGTCAAGAATAGGAAACGCACCGATTTCGATCCCTTCAGGAGTTACTATAGCTGTAGATAACAATAATGTTGTAACAGTTAAAGGAACTAAAGGTGAGTTATCGCAAAAGGTGGATGAGGCAATTAGTATCAAAGTTGATGGTGATGTTGCCAACATAGAGCGCTCATCTGAAGCAAAAAAGCATAAAGCAATGCATGGTCTTTATAGGACTTTGATTAGCAATATGGTTGTTGGGGTTAGCCAAGGTTACAAAAAAGAGTTAGAATTAGTAGGTGTTGGTTATAGAGCAACAGCCGCAGGTCAAACTTTAGAGTTGGCAGTTGGTTATTCTCATCCAATTATGTTTAATCTACCTAAAGAGATTAAAGTATCTGCTGAATCAAAGAAAGGATCAGCTCCTTTAGTTACTTTGGAATCACATGATAAGCAACTGATTGGTCAAGTGGCTGCAAAAATTAGATCATTTAGAAAACCTGAGCCATATAAAGGTAAAGGGGTTAGATACAAAGGAGAATACATTAGAAGAAAAGCTGGTAAAACTGCTGGTTAGTAAAATAATTAGGTTATGGCGATTAATAATAAGAAAGAAGCAAGAAGAAAAAAGATTCAGGCTAGAGTTCGTAAAACAATTAGTGGATCTGAAGCTAAACCAAGATTATGTGTTTTCAGATCTAACAAGGAGATTTATGCTCAAATCATTGATGACAATGCAGGTCATACTTTAGTTTCTGCCTCATCTGTAAAAGTTGATGCAAAAGGTACTAAAACTGAAGCTGCTAAGTCTGTTGGTGAGGCGATTGCTAAAGCTGCTGCGGAAAAAGGGATTACTTCTGTTGTGTTTGATAGAAGTGGTTATATTTATCATGGAAGAGTTAAATCTTTAGCAGAAGGTGCTAGAGAAGGAGGTTTAAAATTCTAAAAAAATAGTATATGTCAAAGGTTAACGTTAAAACTGTTAAGGCAGCTGATATCGAATTAAAAGAGAAAGTTGTAAACATTAGTAGAGTTACTAAAGTAACAAAGGGTGGTAGAACTTTTAGTTTCAGTGCTTTAGTAGTTGTTGGAGATGGAAATGGGATTGTAGGGCACGGTTTAGGAAAAGCTAAAGAAGTGTCTGAAGCGATTGCAAAAGCAATTGACGATGCTAAAAAAGGATTAGTTAAAGTTCCTGTTTATAAAGGACAAATTCCTCATGAGCAATTTGCAAAGTATAAAGGTGGTAGAGTATTACTTAAGCCTGCTTCAACGGGTACTGGAGTTATAGCTGGTGGTGCAATGAGAGCAGTACTAGAGTCTGCTGGTGTGACCGATGTATTAGCAAAATCTCAAGGTTCTTCTAATCCACATAATGTGGTAAAGGCAACCATTGCTGCATTGGCTTCATTAAGGAATCCAGGAGTTGTTGCTGAAGAAAGAGGTATTGCATTAGAGAAAGTATTTAATGGATAAGATTATGGCAAAGGTTAAGATTACACAGTTAAGAAGTATTATCAATAGACCTAAGAGTCAGAAGGATACAATTACTGCCTTAGGTTTAAGAGGTATCAATAAGTCTGTTGAGAAAGAGGTTACACCTCAAATTCAAGGGATGATTAATAAAATTCAACATTTAGTAAAAGTAGAAGAATTATAATATCATGGAATTACATAATTTAAAACCTGCAGAAGGTTCTACTAAGAATAGAAAAAGAATAGCAAGAGGTGAAGGTTCTGGAAAAGGTGGAACTGCCACAAGAGGTCACAAAGGGGCTAAATCAAGATCTGGTTATTCTAGAAAAGTTGGTTTCGAAGGAGGTCAAATGCCTTTACAAAGAAGAATACCAAAATTCGGTTTCAAAAACTTTAATAGGGTAGAATACACTCCATTTAATTTGGATAGAATTTCTGATATCGCTGAAAAATTTAATTTGGAAGTGATTTCTCCAGAAACGTTACACGCTAACAGTATTATTGCAAAGAATGATTTAGTTAAAATCCTAGGTAATGGTGAGCTAACTAAAGGTGTTGAAGTACACGCTCATTCTTTTAGTAAATCCGCTCTTAAGGCGATTGAGGAAAAAGGTGGTAAAGCTGTAAACTTGTAATTGATGAAAAAGGCATTAGAGACTTTTAGAAATATATTTAAAATTAAAGAGTTAAAAGACAGAATTCTTTTAACCTTAGGTTTGATTTTAATTTATCGAGTTGGTGCGCATGTTGTGCTTCCGGGTATCAATGGAGCCGAGTTACAAAGCTTAATTGATAATAGTACAGGAGCTGCTAATGGATTGCTACAATACCTCGACATGTTTGCTGGAGGAGCATTTAATAGAGCTTCTATATTTGCTTTAGGTATCATGCCTTATATTTCTGCCTCTATTGTATTTCAACTTTTAGGTTTAACCATTCCTGCTATTCAGAAAATGCAGAAAGAAGGTGAGTCTTCTAGAAGAAAACTCAATCAATGGGTAAGGCTAGCAACTATTGTTATTACTTTGTTCCAAGCCTCTGCATATGTTGGATATCTTACAACTAGCTATGGTAGTGCGGTTGGTAATGGTATAAATCCTACTATGTTTTGGTTAACCACTACTGTTGTATTAACAGCAGGAACTATATTTGTAATGTGGTTAGGAGAAAAGATTACCGATAAAGGTATTGGTAATGGAATATCACTACTAATTATGGTAGGTATTATTGCTCGCTTGCCTCAGTCCTTCATAACAGAAC
>Ga0129353_1017216_pt1 | contig 12696 bp, 21 predicted proteins | sample CPBNA2_4_FD_105431 | JGI IMG/M metagenome (GOLD analysis project Ga0129353, IMG submission 105431) | Freshwater to marine salinity gradient microbial communities from Chesapeake Bay, USA - CPBay_Sum_27_0.2_RNA2 (Metagenome Metatranscriptome) | ecosystem: Environmental > Aquatic > Marine >...
CTACTTATATGACCACCAATAGGGCCAAACTGGAACTATTGAAGGAAAAAGCTAAACGAGATAAACGTCAAAAATACATAGATGACTTTGAACTCTTTGCTAAAGAACAGATTAGAATCATTACAAAGAATGCTTCTCAAGGCTTTGTTCCTTTTGAGTTCAATGACGCTCAACGAGCAATTAACAAGCAGATAGAAGAGCAACGGAGTAAAACAGGGAAAGTAAGAGCTATTGTACTAAAAGCTAGACAGCAGGGAATTAGTACTTATTGTGCTGGAAGAGTTTTCTGGAAAACATTCTATGCACCTTACACAAGATCAGTTGTTATGGCGCATGACAGTGCGACATCCGATGCTCTCTTTAATATGAGTCGTAACATTATCGACAACATGGAAGAAGCACCTACGCTTCAAAAGTCAAACGCTAAGGAGATTCTATTTGAACATAACAAGTCGGGTTATCGTCTCTATACCGCAGGTTCGAAAGAAGCAGGACGAGGCACTACGCCAACAATCGCTCACTTATCAGAAGTGGCTTTCTGGCAATTCGACGAGCAGATACTGGCTGGGTTATTTCAAGGAATCAGTCAAGAAGAAGGAACAGAAGTAATACTCGAAAGTACAGCTAATGGTGCATCAGGCGAGTTTTATCGTCTTTATCAAGGTGCTATGAGAGGTGAAAATGAGTACATTCCAATATTTCTTCCTTGGTTTATTACCCAAGAATATCGCAGACTTGCACCTGAAGGATTTGAAAAAACAGAAGAGGAAGAAGAGCTAGTAGAAAAGTATAAGTTAGATGACGATCAGTTATACTGGCGTAGGCTTAAAATAGGCGAAAGCGGAGAACAAAAGTTTAAACAAGAATATCCGTCTAGCCCAGAAGAAGCTTTTCTTGTCTCTGGAAACAGTGTTTTCAATCAAGAAGCTTTGCTTAACTATGAAGTTCAAACTCCACAGTATATTCGAGTATATGATGAAATAAGCAGCTACTTTGAAGATAACCGTGAGGGGCATCTAGAAATCTGGACACCTCCTAACTTTTCAGAAAAGTTTATTATTGGTGCAGATGTATCACTTGGCGTAGGTCAAGACTATAGTACAGCAGTTGTGCTTAACACAAAAAGAGAAGTATGTGCTTTATTTAGAGATAACCACATTGATCCCTCTTTATTTGGCGATATGTTATTTTATCTAGGGCGTTATTTTAATAATGCGTTACTAGCAGTAGAAAGTAATTCTTTAGGTATTGCTACACTTAATAGACTCAAACAAATGAATTATATAAACCTATATTACCAAACTAAGTCGGCTAATCTATCAAATGAAGAAGGTAGTAAACCTGGATTTAGAACTACTGTGTCTACAAAGCCTATGATTATAGGAAATCTTAAACGAGCAGTAGAAGACTATGATATCGATATTAGATCTGATATTATTGTCAGCGAACTTAAAACTTATGTTGCAGAAGAAAATGGGAGTACAAATGCCCTTCCAGGAAACTATGATGATACCGTTATTGCTTTGGCTATTTCGCTCGAAGCATACCGAACACACCAACACAAATTAACAAATGATAGTGTATCTTGGCGCGATAGAATAGGCGAGATACGGGAGGATAATACAAATTGGCTATAGAACATAAAGGTTCAGAAAACCTAAAAAGTATTACCTCAACCGAAATGGCTAATGAATATCGTCTTAGAGGACTTGAGGTACGTAGAAAAAATAAAGAGAAAAAAGAATTAGCAAAGCAAACAATAGTTGCTATGAAAGAATTAGGCGACGAAGCACCAGATGCTTTAGAAGCCTTAAAGTATGTCTTGGTACAAGCTATGGAAGACGGTGACACCGATAACATTGTAAAAGTAGCGTCCATTCTGGCTGAGTACCAAGCACCTAAACTAAGTAGACAAGATGTTACACAAACTAACATTGATGCCGCTGACTTAACGGACGAAGAATTAGAGGAAGAGCTTTCTAAGCTTACTCTACAGTGATCTACCGTTGTCCTCGCCTAGTCAGGGCTGCTAGGGGTAGTAAAAAGCCCACTTATCGAAGTCCAGTTGTGACATATATAGATAATAAGACTTGGGAGAGGATGAAAGATGACTACCAGAAAAGGGCCGTTAGCCGCCAAAAAGAAAAAGAAAAGTACAGTAAATAGTTCAGGTAATTATACTAATCCTGAACTTAGAAAGTCTATTTATAAAAGAATATTAGCAGGTAGTAAAGGTGGAAAGCCTGGACAAATATCTGCTAGAAAGATGCAGATGGTAGCCAAAGAATACAAAGCTAAAGGTGGAGGCTATACGTCATAATGGGTCTTACAGCACAACAAAGGTCACTTAAAAAGTGGACTAAACAAAAGTGGAGAACTAAAAGTGGTAAACCATCTATGCAAGGGCCGTTGGCTACTGGAGAGCGTTATATGCCAGCTTCAGCTGTTAAGTCTCTCACGCCAGCTGAACACGCTGCTACCACTAGGGCAAAAAGAAAAGGTACTAAACAAGGTAAACAATTTGTCGCAAACACTCCAAAAGCTAAAAAGAAAATAAAAAGAGCGAGGCAAGCATAATGTATTTAATCGAGGCAGTTAAAAAACACGCAGAAGGGCATATCCTTAAACATAGAGCAAATGTACTTACATATTTAAATAACTCAGTAGGTATTGGTGAACATAGTGATATTGTAGAAGCAATTGAAATTGAGCTTATGGAAATGGCTAAATATCAAGATCAAATCGATATGCTAGACAAATATTTTGTTGTAAAGGAGCCTGAAGAAACAGAACAAGATTAGAGGTATTAGAAAAGTACTTCTAATTAACAAATAGGAGAAAACTATGTTGTTATTTAAAAAGACTTGGACACTAGAAGAAGATCACAAAGCAGGTGATAAAATAGATATCTACCACGATGGTATTGGACGTATGCACGTTGAACGTCATGTATCACCAGAGGAACGGGAAATGATACAAAAGAAAAGGCGACTTAAAGCCCTTAAAGAAGAAATGGAGCTGCTAGAACAAGAAGTAGCCTAGGAGAATAAAATGCCTGTAACAGTAGAACAATTTCTTAAGTGGAAAATATTACCAAGAGCTATGATGCTAGCAAGTACTATAATGAGTTGGCGTTGTGCAGAATGGTTTATGTCTTTAGAAGATCCAACTTCACAACAATCTGCTTTCGTTTCTGTTGTTATGGGCGTTATGACTGGCGTATTCGGAATATGGATGGGGCATGAGCATAAAGGGGATAAGTAATGCCAAAACTAAGTGACAACACAGAAGTAGCATTGCCTTTACGAAATATTATAAGTATGGTTGCTGCAGCTAGTGTTGCTACTTGGGCTTACTTTGGTATTATAGAAAGGCTTAATCAAATAGAAACAAATATAACTATGATGAAAGCTGACTTAGGCCAAAACACAGAATTTAGAATTAAATGGCCTAGAGGTGAAATGGGTTCGCTTCCTGCAGATAGTGAACAGTTTATGCTAATAGAACACATTGCAGGAGAGCTAGAAGCCCTAGCAACTGAAATAGAGGAAGGTCGCGCACCTTATGACCAACAACAAAAACTTACGCTAGAATTTTATGAAAAGAGAATTTCTACATTAGAAGCCCACATAGAAAAATTACGTAATGGAGACCACTAATGGTAGAAACTCTTTTTGTATTATTTTTAACGTTTGGCGGTGAAGCTAAAGAATGGACACCTCATTTTACTTTATCTGATTGTCTTGCTGTAAAACGTAAAATCGATAGAAACGTAGGTACAGGACATTTATATAGTTGTAAAAAAGAAAAAGTATCTTTAAAACAAGATGGTGATAAATATATAATAGTAGATTTTGTGGAGGAGTAAATGAGTATTGAAGTAGCAGGTGAAAAATTTAGCGGCTTAAATAAACCTAAAAGAACTCCAAGCCATAAAACAAAGTCTCATGCAGTAGCAGTTACAGGGCCAAATGGCAAACCAAAAATAATTAGATTTGGCAGTCAAGGCGTTTCTGGCAGTCCTAAAAAGAAAGGAGAAAGCGAATCATACGCTAAGCGCAGAAAAGCTTGGAAAGCTAGACATGCACAAGATATTGCTAGAGGACCAATGAGTGCAGCTTATTGGGCTAATAAGGTAAAATGGTAAAATGGGAAAAGTTGCATCTGCATTTCAAGCAAAAGCACCTTTATCTATAAACCAATCTGTACAAGATAAAGTGCAAGAACGCTCTAGAACTCCAGCTCAAATGTTTGGTATTGATAAACAAATAGAAAATACAAATATAAATAGAGTTAAACGAGAAAAAGATAGAGCAGTTTCTGAAAAAACAAATCTTACAACACGCCAAGCACACGTTTTAAATCAATTATCAGAACGTTTACCTTCTTTTAAATATTATCCTGAAAATAAAAAGGTAGAAATTATAAAAGAAATAACTGAAAAAGTTAAAGACTATAATAACGAAAATACTAGATTTGTAACTAGAAAGAAAAGACTTGACCAAAACGTAGTATTAGTGGATGTTTGGAGTGATATTTTAAAAGGAAGAGTTCCTATTATGTTAAACCAATACGGAGAAACATTTGAATTAGGAACAGCCACTAAAGCACAAGGTGGTTTTTAACCCAGGAGCGGTAAATGTCAAAAAGATTTATACAACAAAAAGAAAGAAAAACTTCCAAAAAAGAAGAAAGGAAAGTGCCGCTTAGCCAGCCAGGAAGTAAAGGATTTAATTCTGAAATTATGGCTAATGCTAAACCTCTCTATACAGGGAGGAATAAAGTATAATGGCTAAAGCAGGTTATAAAGAAGCAGTAAACGATGAGCAGCTTATTAGCCTTATTGAAGCAGGTGTAGCTAACAGCGTAGGCGATTGGCTTAACAGTAGCGATCTTACACATGAGCGTCAAAAAGCAACTTATGAGTTTGCAGGTGTACCTCATGCACACTTACAACCACAAGGCGTAAGTACTATTGTTGATACGTCTACTACAGAAGTAGTTGAAGCGTATACTGCAGTATTATCAGATTTATTTTTAAGTAATGGTAAATTAGCTAGATTTGTTCCTTATGACGAAAGTCCTGGAGCATTTAAAGCAGCTAAAGAAGCTTCAGCACTTGTTAATTATTGTATATTTAAAAAAAATAAAGGCTGGGAAATTCTTCAAACATGGATGAAAGCCTCTCTTCTTTGGAAAAATGCAGTTGTGCGTTGGGATTATGTTGAAGACGCAGACTATATAATTGAAGAGTATGAATCAATTGACGAAGCTAAGCTTGACGAAATCCTTGCAGATGAAAACTTAGAAATCGTCGGCGAGCTAACGCTCGATACAACTTCAGATATAATTAAATATTCTGATGTTCGATTAAGAAAAAAGATTGATAAAAGTAGAATTAGATTAGAATGTGTTCCACCAGAAGCATTTAGAATTAGTCAAGATGCAAAAGATATTGAAGATGCCGCATATGTAGCTATTCAACAAGATATGACTAAATCTGATTTGCGTAAGTATTATCCTGAATGGGCAAATGACTTAGATGAAAGTGTATGGGCAGAACTCGGTGTAAGTGGAAATTGGTTAGGCAATAGTCCATATAGCCAAGAGTTAGCAGCACGAAAAGAAGTAGTCGGTCAAACTTACTGGCAAGGAATGGATTCAGAAGGTATATATGCTCTTGAAGCAAACTCAGAAGTAACTGTTACAGAATCATGGTTACGTGTAGACAGGGATGGTGATGGCATCGCAGAACTTAAACATATTATTACTGCTGGAAGCCATATTCTTTGGGAAGAAGATTGTGAAATGATTCCCCTTGCATCTATTGTTCCTATTGATATTCCACATGAGTTTTATGGTTTGTCTATGGCAGACTTTACTCGTAGCTCTACATTAGCGTCTACTGCTATTTTGCGTGGCTTCGTAGAAAATACATACCTTACAAATTACTCACCAAAGCTAGCGGATCCAAACGTAGTTGATTTTAGTGCGCTTCAAAATATGAAGCCTAAACAAATTATTCCTACTAATGGTAATCCAACAGCTGCAGTACAAGCATTACCCCCTGAGACTATCTCAACGGGTACAGTACCGTTGCTTACACACTTACAACTTATTAAAGAACAAGCAACAGGTATGTCTAAGGCCGCACAAGGTCTAAATGACACGCTTTATGTTTCAGGTAATTCTGAACAAAAGCTTAGCGCAGTGCAATCAGCAGCGCAAAAACGAATCCAGCATATCGCGCGTAGATTTGCGGAAACTGGATTCAAGCGGCTTATTGGTGGTATATACGAAACAATGAAAAGAAACATGAAGGGTAAACAATATTTTAATCAAGATGGTGTTTACGGTTCTATTAATCTTATGGAACTTCCTTCTAAAATGGATGTTGAGATATTACTTGATATTGGAGAAAATTCTAATGGTAATATAGTTCAAAAGCTGTCAAAGGTAGGTTCAGAAATATTGCCTTCTCTTAATCAACAAGGAGCAGGCATGGTTGTAAAACCAACAGCACCTGCAGTATTAGCTACAAAACTTATTGAAGCAATGAATTTAGATAGTAATGATTTTCTTGAAGATTATACTACAGATGAATTTAAACAAAAAGCAGCTGAAGCAATTGAACAACAAACTCAAGCTCAACAAGCAGCTCAAGCAATTGAACAACGAAGAAAAGAAGCAGATACTGCATTAGCAGAAGCAAATGTAGGTTATACACAAGCACAAGCTAAAAATACTATGGATGATAATGCAAGACAGCTTGCAGTATCTATTGATAGACATTATCAAGAATGGGCAGATCTTGCTATTCGTTCAGTTAAAGAAGGCGCAGAAATTCCTCCGCATCCTGATTATGATCGAATATTAATGATGGCACAACAAATAATTATGCCACAACCAAAACAAGAAGGAACAAATGGACAAGTATCGCAAGTCAGCCGAGAAGAGGCTGGGCAATAAAAAGTCTTACGGAAATCATAAAATTCATCCCGAAGAGCTAGCTAGACAAGCCTTATTAAAAGGTGAATTTGCAGTTAGAGAACGGGATGAATTCTTTGATGAAGCGTATGGCGAAGTATTAGTAGACTATTTTGTAGAATGGCTTAAAACTGATCCTCATGAAACTAAAACAAGAGAGTTTCTTTATGCAGCAGCAATGGGGCTTGGTAGTGTAAAAGAAAAGCTTATGAGCTTTGAAATGTACGGTAAAAACATTCCACATATAACAGAGGACGACGATAATGAGAGAAATTGATTATCAAAAACTTTTAGATAATGTTAATGAAATGATTAACACTCTAGAGTATGATTCGATGAGAAGTGCTGGTAAAGCAAAACTTAATGCTGCAACATTAACTGAAATGTATGCATTGCAAAAACAATATCAGCAAAAAATAAATTCTAACAAGCAACCTAAGAAGGAGGCTTAATGATGGCAGAAGCAAACACAGGCTCTACCCAATTGGATGACTCTGTTGCGACTGATAGTCAAACAGAAGCGGCTTTGCTGGATGATATTCTTAAAACCACAGCGTTTTTAAATAATGAAGAATCTCTACCCGATGAGCAAATCCCTGAAGTAGACACGGAAGAATCTGACGAAGCAGTACCCGAAGCGTCAGAGGAAAACGATACTGAAGAAGTTGAAGAAGAAGTAGAAGACGAAGAAGTAAATGAAGAAGATGAGGATGCCTCGGAAGACGCTACCCAAGAAGCTGATTTTTATACTGCTGATGATCTTGACTTAGATGCACAAGTCGCTATTAAAATAGATGGCGAAGAAGTTGCAGTATCTTTTGGTGATCTTATTAAAGGTTACTCTACTGAACAACATCTTTCAAAGAAGGGTCGTGAACTCGGTGATGCAAGAAAACAACTTGAAGAAGAGTATCAAAGCAAGCTAGGCGAAATTGAAACAACAGCTAAAGCTAGCTCTGCAATACTTTATTCCCAAGAACAAAGTTTAGCTAAAGAGTATCACAATATTGAAGAACAAATTCAAAAAGCAAGAGATGACGGAGATACTTACGAAGTCAATGAGCTTAAAGATAAAAGAGAATTAGTTCAAAAAAAATATTGGGATGCTAGAGACCAAAGAGAAAAAATACTTAATGGTGTTCAAACTCAAATGCAAGAACAGCAAGAAAAAGAGTGGTCAGAACAACTTAATTATTTTAATAAAACAATTCCTGAAATGATTCCAGACTTTAATGAAGATACAGCTATGGCTATTCGAGAGTTTGCAATTAGTGAAGGTATTGCACCTGAAATATTAGATACAATTGCAGATCCTGTTATTGTAAAGTTTGTAGACGATTTTAGACGTCTTAAACAAGGGGTTACTTCTGGTCAAGCTAAACGGAAAAAAGCTTCAGTTAAACGTGCGCCTGTTAAAAAGGCCACATCTGTTAAAAAGAAACAAGCACAACGTGAACAAACAGTTCGTGATCGTGCCTTTGCAGAAGATGCTACTGAAGCGGAACAAATGGATTTTTTAAGGGGTCTTGCACAACGCTCTTTAAATCTTTAGTACCGTTGGAGGTAATAAAATGACTAATGTACTTGGTGTACGTGGCACAGGTGGTCCAGCAGGCCCAGCCCGTTCAACTGGTAAAGATGTCTCACAACGTGAGTCACTTGCCGATTTCATTACGATGATTACTCGTGATGAAACTCCTTTCCTGTCTTCTATTGGTAAGACAAAAGCTACTGCTATTTATCACGAATGGCAAACAGACGTTCTGGAAGCTCCAGGCTCAAGCCGTATTCCAGAAGGTCAAGACTTCCTTGAGCCAGCAGCTAGTGGCGCAACTGCAACTCCTGCAGTAGGCACTAAATTTGCTCATAGTGGTCCAAACCGTACTCGTCTTGGTAACTATACCCAGATTAATGGTAAAACTATTGCTGTATCAGGCACACGTCGCGCAGTCGATCAAGCTGGTGTAGCTGACGAATATGCATACCAGCTTAAAAAGCGTGGTACTGAACTTCGTCGTGACGTTGAGCATGATATGGTTCACTCATTTAACGTATCAGCTGCTGTAGCTGCACAGAACTCTAATGCACGTTCTGCTGGTGGTTTCCAAGCTTTTATTAATGATGGTGGAACTGTTAATTATGTAGGTCAGTGGGCTGCTGCTGCAACAACTGCAGATGGCACTGCTACTATTCGTTCTTCTTTGACAACTACTGCAGCACCTACTAAAGGTTCACTTGCTTTGTCTGATATTGATGAAGTAATGCAGAAGATTTATCAGGAAGGTGGTAAAGCTACTCGTATTATGGTTTCTCCAAAGCTTCGCCGTGACTTCTCTGACCTAATGGTTGGTGATACTGGCGTAAGACGTAATATGGATGCCGATGGTAAACTTCGTCAGTCTGTAGACGTTTATATGTCTGACTTTGGCGATATTATGGTAGTTCCTAACTATATTATGGGTCTATCAAACGCTGTTCAGTTTATTAACTCAAATAGTACTCCTGCAAACCTTGCAGCGACTACTGAAGTTAAAGACTTCTCTGCGTTGATTTATGATCCAATGTGGTTTAATATTGCTACTCTGCGTCCAATGCAGGAAGTAGACGTAGGCCAGCAAGGTGACTCAACCAAAGGAATGATGGTTGAAGAATTCACTCTTGAAGTACGCAATCCAAAGGGTTGTGGTGCTATCTACGGCCTTAACTAAGGTTTTTAGGGAGGCTCTAACAGGGTCTCCCTATTCTTACTATTAAGGAGTTTATTATGAAACTATGTCCAAGCTGCAAAACAGCAGCAAAATGTAAGGCAGCTGGTAAATGTCTTAAAAAAGCTGCAGGTGGAGCAGTAAGCCCTATGGGTCAACCTTCTACTTACTACTCTGGCGGTGGTACAGTTTATACAGGGAGAAAATAATGGCAGGTTATAAAATTAAATCTGGTGATACGCTTTCACAAATTGCTAAAAAGAATGGAATGACTCTTAAATCATTGCTTGGTGCAAATCCAGGAATTAAAAATGCTAATAAAATTAGTGTAGGTCAATCTATTAAAATACCTTCTACTTCTATGCAAGCTGGTTCTAAATCTAAAAATCCTTATGAAGGAATGACTCAAACTGAAATGAATATGCTTCGTTCTAAAAATAAAGGTCAAAATGAAGCAGTAACTCGTACAGCGCAAATGCAACAAAAAGATATGGCTGGACGCACATCACCTAATAAAAAGAAAGCTGATGCAGTTAAAGATGAAAGGTCAGGCAGAAGCGCAATGCTAGAAAAAGCAAAGGCCATGAGAGCTAAAAAGAAAGCAGCTAAACCTACTAGAGCAGCAGCTAAGAAAATGAATATGTATGGTGGCGGTTCAGTAGGTAATAAAATGAAAGCAGATCCTGTTTACAAAGGTTCTGGTGGAAATATTTATAATAATCGTTAAATAAAAGGAGTACAGTAAAATGCTAGTTATTCAAACAGCAAACGGGAATACTTACCCTGCAGAAACATGTGTATGGCGTACTGCCGCTTCGGGGGCAACAGGTTATAAGCTAACACACTTAGATATTAATACACCAAACGTAGGAACTTCAGCAGCACCAACAGCCGCACCAACAGGCGCACAGCTTGGATATATTGGTAAAAGCGGTAGATTTGTTGCGTATACTGAACCTGCTTAATAAGTGAGAGAGGACATTATGGCAACAGAAAATGAATTTAAATTTCACAGTGCTACAGTTAAAGAAAAAGGCATTAAAGCTGGTTATGATTTAGAAACAAATCAATGGGAAGCAAAACAAGATATTAGTGACTTTAAAGATCATGCTAAGCTTGAAAGAGAAAAACAAGACTATTACGGAATACGAAAAGATGGCTATCGTAAACTAGCTACTATTCCTGATATTGTAGCTCTTGAAATACTTCAAAAGCATAAGCTTGATTTGCATGATCCTACTTTTATGCGTGATCCAAGTAACCTTAAGCGTCTTAAAACTATTCTAATGACTGAGTATCGTGATCTTGTCGTAAACACTTAAGGAGGTTAGTATGGCGAGAACATATGCAAACTTTGTTACCCATGTTCGCGATTGGGCTAACCGAGATACAGCAGCGTTAAGTGATGCTATTATTAAAGATGCATTAAATTATGCTGCCGATAAAGCTTATCGTAAGTTGCGTATTTCTGCCTTAGAACAAACTGTAACTTATAATGCAGTAGATCTTCGGGCGGCTACAACAAATGGAACAGGATTAGTTCCAAGTCGTACAGAAATTACAGCACCTACAGATCTTATCGAATTTATACAAATTAGAGAAATAGATGCTAACGGAAATACTGTTCGTATCTTTAATGAAAAAGCAGACCTTAGAACATTTAATGATGGCTATGGTGAAAAGTATGACACTGAAGCATATTGGACTCGTCAAGGCACAACTATTATTCTTGCTCCAGGGTTTGAAAAATCTTTTGCATTAGGTACACCTGATAAAGTTGAGCTTCATTATTATCGTAGACTCCCTGCACTAGATGCTAAATACGATGTTAATGTGGCTAACTACAATGCTGGTTTTCTTGATGTTTCAACTTCATCAACAACAGGTTCTTCTCAATTATTTTTTAATAGTAATACAGGAACAACAGCATATGCAACTTCAACAGCTGCAGCAGCGGCTGATGCTGCTGGTACAGTAACTAATAATTATTATATTGGTCAAGAAGCATATAACTGGCTACGTGATGAAAATGAGCGTATTCTTCTTATGGGGTCATTAGCAGAGTGTTTTGCTTATTTGCAAGATGATGAACAAGCTGCAAAGTATTTAACTATTTTTCAAAACGAAATACAAGAGCTTAATGATGAAGATGCTAATAGAAATGCTTCAGGAGGCAACCTACAAGTACACTTTAACGGGAGGGGATTAATCTAATGGCAACTCCAGCAAATCCCGATACCGTTACCTTAGAGGGAGCCGTATCAGAAGAACAAGATGGCGGTCTTTTTAATACAACTACAGGCACAGTAGCCGTTGCACTTAAATCAACACTAGGTGCAGACATTGCTGCTGCTGATGCTGCACGAGTAGCCGCTGAAGCAGCTCAAACAGGAGCAGAAACAGCTAAAACAGCAGCAGAAACTGCTCAAGCCTCTGCTGAATCTGCTAGAGGAAGCGCATTTGCTAGCCAAACTGCAGCAGCAGGCTCAGCTACTGTTGCACAAGGATTTCGTGATACTGCAGGTCAACATAAAGATGATGCACAAAAATTAGCAATTAATGCAGAAGACAGTCAATTTACTTTAACAGATGGTACAACAGGTTTTTCTGCTTTACATCACAAAGAAAAAGCATTAGATGCTCAAACTGCTGCAGAAACCGCTAAGACTGCTTCTGAATCTGCTCGTGATCTTGCAGAGGGTTATAGAGATTCAGCACAAGTTGCTTCAAATACAGCAACAACAGAAAAAGATGCAGCAATTGTAGCAAGACAAGCTTCAGAATCAGCGAGAGATGCTGCACAATTAGCACTAGATAGCTTTGATGATAGATATTTAGGTAGTAAATCAAGCGCACCTACTCTAGATAATGATGGAAATGCACTTCTTACAGGAGCTTTGTATTTTAATAGTACATCTAATGGACTTTTTGTATACACAGGCTCTGCTTGGATTAGTGCTAACCCAGATCTTGTAGGTGATTTATCACCACAGCTAGGCGCAAA
>Ga0129353_1668436_pt1 | contig 12652 bp, 9 predicted proteins | sample CPBNA2_4_FD_105431 | JGI IMG/M metagenome (GOLD analysis project Ga0129353, IMG submission 105431) | Freshwater to marine salinity gradient microbial communities from Chesapeake Bay, USA - CPBay_Sum_27_0.2_RNA2 (Metagenome Metatranscriptome) | ecosystem: Environmental > Aquatic > Marine > Coastal...
CTTCTTTCGTGCTTTACAGCAAGCAAACTCACATCGTCGAGTTTTTTTAAAGATTCGCATAACCGCCCCCAAAGCTTTACCGGCTCATCAAATGTCACCGCAAGCTCCCTAAGCGCCGCCTCTTTTTCGTCGAAATCAGTGGGAGCAAGGCAGTCCATCACCCCGTCGGAAAAAACCAACAGGGTACTGCCTGTTGGAAAATCCACTTGGTCAGAGGTGTAGACCGCGTTGGGGAACAAACCGAGTGGCTTGGCTGACTGCTGCAAAGCAGTTACTTCGCCAGCCTGCGACAACATCAACGCCGGCGGATAGTGGGCTGCCATACTGTAGTGCAGCACGTCTGTCTGTGTATCAATGATGCCAAGGAACATGGCCACATGCTTTTCTATGCCTTGGCCGATCAGCGTCTGGTTGATCCAGCCCAACATATCGCCCGGCGATTTAAACTGCGGCAACCCAAATTTCTGCTGCAACCGCCAGGAAATATTTTTCAGCATAACCGTTAGCAGCGCCGAGGATGCACCATGGCCCGCCACGTCGGCCAAAAAGCATGCCAAGTAGCGATCCTGCAATGGAAAATAATCGACAAAGTCACCGCTCAGCATCAACGATGGCTGTACCCATCGGGAAAACAAAAACTGCCCCATTGGTTTGTGCTGGCTAGGAAGCATGCCCAGCTGAATCTGCTGCCCAGCACGTTGGTCTTCCTGCAGCTGTTGTTCTAAATCCGACAAGCGAGCAGCCGCCGCAGCGTTTTGCATCACTTGCTGGCTGACCCCATGAGTTCGTCGCAAACGGGCGACCAATGCCTCGCCACGTTCAGCTAACTCCTGGCTGGACATCTCCCCAGACCAGCAATCTACTGCGCCATTGGAGAGCGCAAGAAGCATCGTTGCTACGACAAGCGGCGGCCGACTGAACAAAATGGGTACGATCGCCGGGTGATGGCACTCCAGCAGGGCGTCCGTAGAAAAACACATCACCGTGAGCAGACCATTGCGCTCGTCGTGAATGGGCAGCTGCTGAGCGCTGTTTATCACCTCACAACGGTAACCACTCTGCTCCAACCGCCTTTTGGGTTCATCAACATCGCCTTCAGGCGCCAACAGATAAAGCTTCACACCAACTCCCATCAACAGCGGCTGCAGCCAGTAGGGCGTGAGCCCCGTGAAAAGTGATTCGCGGCAGAATCCGCAGTGGCGAGAACGCTACGCCTGAATGACTGGGCAAACAAGACAGCTTGTGTGCGGTCACTTGGCGAAACGCTATGCCAATCCGACGCGTTGTTCTTCTTGCAGTATCTTTTCTTCGACACGCTTCAGGGATACCTTCCATCCAGCACCGCCAAACGCAGGCTGAGGCCGCTTTTGCTGTGCCACAGGTTCGGCAAAGAGTTTTAGCCGAAGCTCCTGTACAAAATAGTGAAGTTCCGCGGCGATTATCGGATCGTAAAGTTCCGCTTTTGCAATGGCCGCCAAACGCCGGTGCAACGGCAATACCTGCTCCATCAAGGAGCGATCCTTTGGTACATGACCTCGTAGCTGTTGCAGTCTGAAATCCAAACCTCGCAAATAAAACGGCAGACTGGGTAAGAACCGCCATGGCGTTATGGCCAACACGTCCTTTGGCACCAACAAATCGAGCTGCTCACGGATGTCGTTGGCGCTGGGAAGAAGCCCCACTGACTGTAGCTGATCAAGCTCGCGAACCAACTCGAAACGGTGTTTTAGAACCTGCTCAAAGGTCTCCAAGGTCAAACGAAACACCTCCGCCAATTCTCCTCGCTTGGCGGCCAGTCGCTCTTCAAGCTCGGCATCGGATCTAGGCAGGGCTTGCCCATCAAAGTAGCAGTACCAAGCAACGCCGAGCAGGCATTGCTCGGCTAACGCCTGAGCATTGCCCAGGGTCGCAAAATACAAACCCAACTGCTTCCGCTTAGCCAACTCTCGCCGAAAAAACTGGGCCGGTTTGCCGAGCTTGGTTAAAGCCAGCTGCGCATAGCCGAATCTGTTTTCGGTGTCACGCTCCTGAGCCGTCGCAAAGACTGCAAGATCCACCTGTTTCGTCGCCTGAGCCTTGCTGTTAGCAGGAGGCGAATCGATGGGGGTAACGTAGCGTAACCCTGGAAACCCCATGGTCGGCCCCGCACTGGTTTGCAACACCACGTGATCGGGTAAAGCATCTGGAAGCGACCGAATATTAGGTTTTTGATACTCGGAAAAATCTGCTCGCCCATCGTTAGCCTGACCTTTCAGCTGATCCTTTAGTGCCTGCAAGTCGCGCCCCGACGCCAACACCCGGCCCTCATCGTCGAGCACCTTGCAAAACAAACGCAAATGCTCGGGCAAACGCGCTTGATCCCAGTCCTCGGCGGTCACCTGCACGCGATATAGGTCGCGAAGCAACGTCGCTAAAACGGAAAGCATGCGCCCCTGCCGGTACACCTCAGTACGCAATAACCGGCCAGCCAGAACCTCTACTTTTTCCGGCATCGGGGCTAACAACTTGCGTTTACTTTTAGGCAGAGAACGCAGCCACTCCTCCACAACACTCGGTAGCATGCCGGGCACAGACCATTGCAACACCTGGCTACTTACGCTTTGCAGCAAACCAGCAGGGATCGCTACGGAAACACCGTCATCTTTCTGCCCTGGCGCGAACCTGTAGCTCAGAGGCAGAACCAGACCACCGAATTCTAGTTCGGCTGGAAAATCGTTCTCGGAAATCTGAGCGTCTTGGCTCCGCAGCAAATCGGCCTCGCTGAAAAAAAGCGCTCGTTGAACATCTTGAGACGCCCTTTTGAACCACTGACGAAGGTCACTGACCCGGCACACTTGCGCTGGAATCAAATTCGCATATCGCGCATATAAGTCGTCTTCGCTGATCAACAGATCACGCCGTCGCCCCTTGGCTTCTGCGTCTAAAATCTGGGCAACCAGCTCAAGGTTGTGGCGCAAAAACTTTGGCGGGTCTTGTACAGCTCCTCGCACCAAGCCCTCCCGAATCAACTGATCCCGACAGAAATCAGGGTCTGTATCGCGATAGGCCACCGGTCGCCGCTCCGCGAGCACCAAGCCGAAAAGAGAAATGCTCTCAAAGGCAACCACTTCACCGCGCTTCATACTCCACACTGGATCACTACTGCGGCGACGCAATAAGTGTTGAGCATGGGCTTCGATCCAAGCGCTTTCCACCGTCGCAACGCAACGAGCAAAAACCCTCCGGGTTTCGACGATTTCCGACGCCACAATCCACTTTGGCGTGCGTTTGGCCAGTCCAGAGCCGGGAAAGATGTTCAGCCGTTGATCGCGTGCTCCTTTGTACTTACCCCGTTCTTCATGTTGGGCAATTTGGCTAAGGCACCCCACCAAAATAGACTCATGCAACTGGCGAAAATTACCAGGGCTGTCGTTTCCCCGCAGGCCCACTTCGTAACATACCGTTTTTATCTGTCGGTGCAGTTCTCGCCACTCGCGTACTCGAAGCGGGTTAATAAACCGCTTACGTAACGCCGCCTGCCAGCGATTGCTGGACAGTTCTGAACGCTGCTGCTCAATCCAACGCCAAAGATTTAGATAGGTCACGAAATCTGACTGGTCATCTATAAACATCTCGTGGGCCGTATCCGCGGCTTGGGCTTTCTCCATCGGCCGCTCGCGAACATCCTGGGCCGCCAGTCCAGAGACAATTATCAACATTTGGGTCAAGCATCCCTGTTCTGAAGACGCTACGAGCATGGCGCTCAACCTCGGGTCTACAGGTATCCGCGACATCATCCGGCCTCGGGGTGTAAGACGTCCTTTGTCAATGGCGCGAAGTTCCTCCAGCAGACGCATAGCGTCCTTGATTGCCTTTGGCTCGGGTGGATCGATAAAGGGAAAGCGGTTGATGTCACCCAAACCCAAGGCCTGCATCTGTAAAACCACCGAAGCCAAGTTGACGCGTCTGATTTCCGCATCAGTAAAGGACGGGCGAGACAAAAAATCCTGTTCGTCGTACAGCCGATAACAAACGCCGGGAGCAATACGGCCACAGCGGCCCATGCGCTGATTCGCGCTGGCCTGGCTGATAGGTTCGATGGGCAAGCGCTGCAGCTTTGATCGGTAGCTGTAGCGCGCAATCCGGGCTAGACCGCTATCCACAACGTAGCCAATATTTGGCACCGTCAACGAGGTTTCGGCCACATTCGTGGCCAACACGATACGCCGACGCGAAGTCGATTGGCTGAACACTCTGCGCTGATCTGATGCGGACAACCGAGCATAGAGTGGGAGAATTTCGAATCGCTGATTAAAGTGCCTGCGCAGTTGTCGCGCTGCATCAAATATTTCCCGTTCGCCAGAGAAAAATACAAGAACGTCTCTGGCATTGCCCAGGGGACCAGCGTCAATCTCTTCAAGAACAGAAACCAACTGTTGTTCCGGGTCTTCGACGTCGTCCCGATACTCCACCTGCACAGGAAATGTGCGACCGCCAACTGACACCACCGGCGCGTTATCAAAATAAGCGGCGAAACGATCCACATCAATGGTGGCGCTGGTAACGATGACCTTCAGATCGGGCCGTTTTTTCAGCAACCGCTTCAGATAACCCAGCAAAAAGTCGATGTTCAAACTGCGCTCATGGGCTTCGTCCACAATGATCGCATCGTACTTTTCGAGAAAACGATCGTGCCGTATCTCTGCTAACAGCAAGCCGTCGGTCATGATCTTGACCAAGGTGTCATCCCCGGTTTGATCTGAAAAGCGTACGGCGTAACCCACTTGCTCACCAATCTCGCCGCCAGTTTCCTGGGCAATACGCTGGGCTACCGTTCGCGCAGCGATGCGTCGTGGTTGGGTGTGGCCGATCATTCCTGCAACACCCAAGCCCGCCTGCAAACAGATCTTGGGGAGCTGGGTAGTTTTACCGGATCCGGTCTCCCCAGCCACGATAATCACTTGGTGGTGTTGTATGAGGCTGCGAATGGCTTCAGCCTCTTCGCTCACAGGTAAGCCAGGCGCAGGGCTGAGATTTAGCTTCGCGGATAACTGTTGTCGTCGCGCAAACAGCGCTTGGGATCTAGCGGCCAGGGCTTGGGCACCTTCACCCGCCGGCAAGCGAGACAGTTTGAACACATCGCGACGCATCACTGCGCCGCCTCTCGAGGGTTTCATGGGATCTTTGCGATACTCCCAAACACAACCTTTTTCGGATTCAGAGCTATTTGGACAGTTGGCCCATACCTTCTTCCAACCCTTTAATCGTCAACGGGTACATGTTTCCACCCACCAGGTCTTGGGTCATCATCACAGAAGATGAATACTCCCAAGTCTCTTGAGGAGTCGGGTTAAGCCAAATAACCTTGTCGTAGATCTCGCCAAATTTTTCCATCCATGCAGCCCCTGGCTCTTCGTTCCAGTGCTCCACGCTGCCGCCGGCATGAGTTATCTCATACGGGGCCATGGTTGCATCCCCTACAAAGACGACTTTGTAGTCGTGACTGTACTTATTCAGGATATCCAGAGTCGACAAACGCTCGCTCATTCTACGACGATTATCTTTCCACACCGATTCATATATAAAGTTGTGGAAGTAAAAGCTCTCCATGTGCTTGAACTCAGTGCGAGATGCGGAAAATAGCTCTTCGCAAACCTTGACATGGGAGTCCATTGATCCGCCAATATCGAGGAACAACAGGACTTTCACCGTGTTGCGGCGCTCAGGCCGCATCTTAATATCCAACATACCGCCGTTGTGGGCGGTAGAACGAATAGTGTGATCAATATCCAGTTCTTCTTCTGAGCCAGTGCGAGCAAACTTACGTAGCCGACGCAGGGCCATCTTGATGTTGCGGGTTCCCAACTCGACGGAGTCGTCCAGATTTTTATACTGGCGCTCGTCCCAGACCTTTTTAGCTTTCTTTTTCTTGCCGCGCCCTACGCCTCCTGGACCACTTTGACCTTGTTGGTCAGCGTTCCCTTCATCGCCATCCTTGCCCTCTTCACCGGCTTTGGCTTCCGCCTCTCCTTTGGCTTTTTTGAATGCCTCAATGAGTTTTTCCAGACCGCCCAAGCCCTCGATCTCTTTCAGGTCTTCAGGGGACAACGATTTCTCGAATTCGTGGCGAAGCCACTCGTCAGGGATCAAACTCTCCAATAAACCGTGCAGATCTTCCAACCCTTTGAAATAAGCGCTGAAGGCCCGGTCAAACTTGTCGTAGTTTTTCTCGTCCTTAACAAGAGCTGTGCGACTGAGCAGATAAAAATCATCCAGATTCGCATATACCAACTGGTGCTTAAGCCCCAATAACAAATCCAACAATTCCCGGATCGTGACCGGAACCTTGTACTTGCGCAGAGTAAAGAAAAAATTGATCAGCACGGTTTAGCCTCGACTGTCACGACGGTTCATAAATGCCAAACGCTCCAACAGATGCACGTCTTGCTCGTTTTTAACAAGGGCACCGTACAGAGGAGGTATCGCTTTACTGGCATCCCGGTTGGTCAGTATCTCGTCGGGGATATCATCCGCCATAAGCAACTTCAGCCAATCAATCAGTTCTGAGGTGGAAGGTTTCTTTTTCAAACCCGGTACTTTTCTTACGTCGAAGAAAATCTCCATGGCCTCTTTCACCAGGTCCTGCTTCACCGACGGGAAGTGCACGTCAACGATCTGTTGCATGGTTTCTCTGTCTGGGAAATTAATGAAGTGGAAGAAGCAGCGCCGCAGGAACGCATCGGGAAGCTCTTTCTCGTTGTTTGACGTAATGATTACGATAGGTCGATGCTTAGCTTTGATGGTTTTACCCAACTCGTATACAAAGAACTCCATACGATCGATTTCTTGCAGCAAGTCATTGGGGAATTCGATGTCTGCCTTATCGATTTCGTCGATCAGCAACACAACCCGCTCCTCTGCCTCAAAAGCCTCCCAAAGCTTGCCTCTTTTGATGTAGTTGCTGATGTCGTTCACTCGATCATCACCAAGCTGGGAATCTCGCAGACGGGATACCGCATCGTATTCGTAAAGACCATTAACGGCCTTCGTAGTGGATTTGATATGCCACTCCAGCAATGGCATGCCCAAGGATTTTGCCACCTCGATGGCCAACATGGTCTTACCGGTACCCGGTTCACCCTTGATCAACAGGGGGCGTTCTAGGCGCACTGCGGCGTCTACCGCCATGCTCAGTTCATCGGTAGAAATGTAGGAATCAGTACTTTCAAAAATCATTCAGATCTCTCTTTTCCATATTGGCTTGATGGGCGTGCCGAGCCCCCTCGGGGTTAGCGCTTATTCAGTATGTCTCGTCAATTCAAAACTGCCACTGCAGAGCGGCTGCGTCGGCCAAACGTTCTTGAACTGGATCCCAGTCTGAACGTTAGGTTGAACATTTCGGATTGCGAATCTTGTACTGCGCGGCAACCTTGGCGACGCAGAGACCACCTTACTTTAAAGGAGCCAACACAACAGGTGCAAGACACCTTTTCCTTGCATTTGCGGATCCTATGTCCGTTTGAGTCCAGACTGGACCATGACTTGGTCGCGACCGACCGATTTTGATCCTGTGCTCAGCCCTTGGCCGAAGAGGAATCCTCGGAAGTAACAGCCCCTTTTTTTCGAAACGGTATATGGCCTAACAGGAAGATCACCAGCGCTCCACCAAAGATAATCGGTAGGTTTGACATCATAACTCGACGCGCTTCCTCTGGAGTTCCTTGGGGCTGAAATACCGTTTCGAAAAGCAGCACAACGAAGGCGGGAGCATAAACACCCTCGGTTTTCGGCACGGCAACAGGCAGGGTAAAGGCAGCCACGACGGTTACCACCAATGCCCATCGCAAACTGCGCCCAAACGAACTTCGCGTACCGCCAATTTTAGCCAGCAGGCTGTTCAAACAAAGGGCACCAATCAGCGCGGCGCCAGCAATTAATGCCCATGGCGTTGGGTAGCTTGCAGCAAATTCCATCATCGTCGCTTTCTATGTATCCGCGCCACTGGTTAAGTGGGGGCAGTATGCGCCCCAGTAGAGCAAAATCACATCTCGACCCAGTGAATGATCATTTCTTGCTCTTGGTCTTCATCGACTTCTGACTGAGCAATGACCTTGCCTTGCACAGAAATCTCCGCTTCATGCACCGTCTCTTGCGAACCGCTGATCAAGGGATGCCACCAAGCCAAAGGCCTGCCCTCCGCCAAGGTTCGATAAGCACAGGTGGTAGGCAGCCAATGAAACTCATCTACCTCCCGATGGGTCAGCACGACGCAATCCGGCACCAATTCGTGCCTTCGAGGATAGGCTGTGCAGCGGCAGGCATTCTGATCCAACAGGTCACAGACGACGGAAGTATAAAACACCTCCTCCGTATCCTCGTCTTGCAGCTTGATCATGCAGCAACGTGCGCAACCATCGCATAGGCTCTCCCATTCGGCCTCACTCATTTGCGCCAGCGTTTTTTGTTCCCAGAACGGCTTCATTCGGTCAATCGTTCAGGCAGCAAAGGGGCGTTACTGGGAGGTGGCAGCTGCAACAAATAGCCGTGCTGCTCCAGCGCAACCAGAACATCAGTCGCTTTTAAGCGAGACATTTTCAGTTTTGGTGTGATCACCAATTCCATGGCAAGTATGGCTCGTCCAAACAGTTGGTTTAGCTCGTTTGGCAGATCTGACAATTGGCTTTCTGCTGGAAGGTACAAATACGTGTCTGCCTTTTTTGTACTGCGGTACACTATGACCTCACGATACTGCAAAGGATCATCGTTCATTTTACTTTCCTAGATCTGGTCATACGTCATTGATTGAGCCTTCTGGGCCATTGCTGGGCCATTACGAAACACCTACCGTTAACTCGATAGAATTTGCCGGAACTGGTCACCTAGGACCTCTGCTCGCCAGCCCAGAAAGTGCTCAGATAGTTCGGCACTGGCGAGATAGGTTCGCAAACACTGCTCCACGTCCTTGCGCCGCGCTAACAGTTCGGTAGCAAAACCTAACTGCGAAGCATTATCAGAGGCTACAGCCCGTAGAGCCTTCACCCGAGCAGTTTGTCCCGGCGTTAGCGGCTTCGCCAGCAAGTCTGGAAGTGGTGCTTCGTTGCCCTTGGCATGGGCGTCCAGCAACGCTTGGCCGTAGCGCTTGCTGACATTTTTTGGCAACAAGCGCTGGATCGTCTCGGATCCTACGTGGTTCTCGAGAGCCAACGCCATCAAATGGTCATCCCATACAATTCGATTACGTGGCTGGTCATAGTGCCGCGCTGCGTTTTCCCGCCAGCGGCACAAGGCCTGCAGCCTAGCCAGCTCTCGCTGAGATAACTGCCATGCGCGTTTTACCTGAACATAGTAGGCGCTGGGATCTGGTTCCCGATACAAACCTCGTGCTCTCATGTCCTGCTGAAACCACTCCATGCGCCCCAGTTGCTCTAACGCTTCGGATAGGCTCTCGTACATAGGCACCAAATGCAGCACATCGTCTGCGGCGTAAACCATCTGCTCCTCGGTTAACGGTCGCTGCAGCCAGTTGGAGCGCGTCTCCTGTTTTTCCAGCTCTACGTCCACTAAACGATGTGCCAAATTTGCGTAGCTGAGGCTGTAATCTGTACCCACGAACGCGTTCGCGAATTGCGTATCAAAAATGTTTGCGGGATTGACGCCCAAATGATGGTTTATCAGTTCCAGATCTTCCTGACAGGCGTGCATGACTTTCACCTTAGTCGGATCTTGCAGATAGTTTGCAAAAGGCTGCCAGTTTTCGATGGTTAGCGGATCCAACAGAAAAATTTCTGCCCCGGAGGCCACCTGATACAACCCGGGAATCGGGTAAAATGTATCGGTGCGAATAAATTCTGTGTCCAGGCCAACGCACTGCTCCCAAGTCGAGACTGCATCCGCCAACTCTTGATCAGTTTCAATCCAAAAGACTGACGTTTCTTCGTCCCTGTATGGCATGGGTCAGTGTTCCTCCATCGGTGTATTCGATCTCGCCGCCAAGGGGCACGCCATGCGCGATGCGGCTGATGTGTTTTACGTCTAGGGCAACCATGCGACTAATAAAGTGTGCTGTCGCCTCCCCTTCAACGGTTGGATTAGTGGCCAAAATCAACTCTTCTGGCTGCACGTCTTGGATTCTCGCCTGGAGCCTATCCAGCCCTAGCTGCTCAGGACCGACACCATCAATTGGTGACAAACGGCCGTGGAGCACGAAGTAATAGCCGCTAAATCCCCCAGCCTGTTCAATAGCAAGCACATCCGCAGGCGACTCCACCACGCAAAGCAGACTTCGATCACGCTTGTTGTCTCCACACAATCGACACACACTGGTTTCCGTGAGATTTTGACAAATGCTGCAGCGACGCACGTCTTGCATCGCCTGCTGCAAAATCGCGCCCAGTTGGGTACCGCCACTGCGATTACGCTGCAGCAAGGTCAGCGCCATGCGCTGGGCACTCTTGGGGCCTACGCCGGGCAACACCTGCAATGCCTGAATAAGATCGTCAATCAGCGCCATTAAAAGGGCATCTTGCCAAAAGGTAGATTGAGGCCAGCCAGCATACCGCCTCCCACTTCCCGCATTTTTTCTGCTTGAGCTTTTTCTATGCGACGTACCGTATCGTTGCAGGCTGCTGCCAGCAAATCTTCCAGAACCGTTTTCTCTTCACTGAGAATGCTGGGATCAATTTCCACACGACTGACCTCATGGCGACCGTTCATGGTGACTTTCACCAGTCCAGCCCCACTTTCGCCTCGCACCTGCATTTGCGCGATTTCAGCCTGGGTTTCCTGCATTTGCGCCTGCAATTGCTGGGCTTGTTTCATCATATCGCCAAAGTCGTTCATGGTGGCTTGTTGCTTCCTATCAAATGTGGACGATTATCCTCCGGTCTAATGGAGGTGCACTTCTTCCAGTTTGCCGTCGAATTCGGCCAAAAGTGACTGAACGGTCGTGTCCTGTCGCATGTTCTCCTCCGCTTCAGCCTGACGCTCGGCTAGCAACCTCGCGCGGCGTTGGGCTGGAGTTTCGCTACCAGATGTCCCTACTCTTATCTCAACCTGCATGGAGCGACCCAAGCACTCTTCTAGTCCGCGCCTCAGATTGACAACTTGAGCATCGCTCAACAGTGTGTCGTGCTCAGCGCTTAGGATCAGATGCACACGGGTTTGATCCAAACATTCCGGCACCGAATGCTCGGCAAGCATTTTCGCCACACCGGCCATCTTTAACTCAGCGACAATAGCGTACCAGCGCTCCACGATGTCTGGATCAGCCAGCAAAACTGTATCGGTATTGGGCGTTGCGTCCACCGCAGGCGCTTGGTGAGCCGCAGGCGCTTTTTGAGCCGCAGGCGCTTGATCATCCTGTGGTGCTGACTTTGATTCGGCCGTAAGGACTTCCTCTGGCGATTGATGGGGTACAGGTGCCTGCTGGACAAAGGCGCCCGACTTGGGTGGCACCAGGTTTGAGGGTGGATGGGACACGGCTTGGCCTTTAGCCTGTTGCGGCACCGGCTGTTGTTCCAAACCCGATTGAGTCTGGATTTCGCTGCCCGTTGCGCCCAGGCTTTGCTCTCCGGCCTGCGATTGAGCTGAAGGCTCTGGCGGGCCAGACTGAGTGCCCGGCGTGCGGGGTGCCACACTACTGTCGCGCTCAGGCGTAAACGCCAGCATGCGCAACAGGGTCATCTCAAAGCCACTGCGCGGATCTGGGGCATTCGGCAAATCCCTCAAACCGATCAATGCGATTTGGTAATACAGCTGCAGCTCATCCGCCAAAAAAGGCCCTTGGGTCTGCTGGGTGGCGACGGCTACCGATGCGGCATGCAAAGCTTCCATGAGTCCCGTTAATACATCCGCAAAATCCGCATTGCGCTCGGCAAGCTCTGCGCTTAGACCCAGCAAGGCTGCCGCCTCTCCACGCTGCAGGGCGGCCATCAGCGCCTCAATTTCGTTGCGTCCTACCACCCCTAACATTTCGGTTACATCCGCTTGCTTTAGAGTACCTTGTCCAAAGGCGATTGCTTGATCCGTCAGACTTAACGCGTCGCGCATACTGCCCTGAGCTGAACGAGCAATCACGTCGAGGGCTTCGGGTTCGAAGCTTACAGCCTCATCAACAAGCACCCCGGCAATGTAATCGGCAATGGTTTGGGCGGAAATATTCTTCAGTTGGAACTGCAAACACCGGGACAAAACCGTTACCGGTACTTTCTTGGGATCCGTGGTAGCGAGCAAAAACTTCACGTGTTCCGGTGGTTCTTCAAGAGTTTTCAACAGCGCGTTGAAGCTGGCAATGGAGAGCATGTGCACTTCGTCAATCAGATAGACTTTGTAGCGTCCTCGAGTGGGCATGTATTGGGCGTTTTCCAGCAGCTCTCGAGTATCGTCCACACCAGTGCGGGATGCCGCGTCGACTTCGATTAAGTCGATAAAGCGATTCTCCTTCACTTCCCTACAAATCGAGCACTCACCACAGGGGTTGGCGCTAACCCCCTGCTCACAGTTCAAACTTTTAGCCAAAATACGCGCAATCGTGGTCTTACCCACACCACGGGTCCCCGTGAACAAATAGGCATGATGCAGTCTGTCGTGATCAAGGGCGTGAGTCAGCGCACGAACCACATGATCTTGTCCTACTAGGGAGGCAAAACCTGATGGGCGCAGTTTTCGTGCTAGA
>Ga0129353_1892382_pt1 | contig 12493 bp, 10 predicted proteins | sample CPBNA2_4_FD_105431 | JGI IMG/M metagenome (GOLD analysis project Ga0129353, IMG submission 105431) | Freshwater to marine salinity gradient microbial communities from Chesapeake Bay, USA - CPBay_Sum_27_0.2_RNA2 (Metagenome Metatranscriptome) | ecosystem: Environmental > Aquatic > Marine >...
GTAGTATTTCGTTCAGCGTTCTGGTTTCATTACAAACGCGCTTGGAAATTTTTCTTTGATTTTAAGTAGGGCGCGATCTGCGTCTAAACGATCCCTAAAATTTCCAACCCAGACTTTATAATTTGGGCTTTCATAAACGATCTTAGGTTCCCATTCGCTAAAGCTTGAGTTGTAATCTTTCTGTACTTTATTGGCTTCTGTGATTTGGCCGTAAAATAATTGAATTTTATAACGATCTGCCAATTCGTTATTCACGGTCATTTCTGACTTCAACTTTAAAAGTTCGGGTAACTTATTATCTTGAATGACATTACTCTTAGCGGTTTGCGCGTAGGTAGCAGTGCTGAAAATGCCGCTAAAAATTAGATATAATATCGGTTTTTTGAGGTTTCTTTTCATAAGAAAAATTGTTTAAGCAAATGTAAAAGTAATAACTCAAAACTTGTGATAATTATTATTTAGAACAGGTATAAATTACCTTTTAACGCTTTAGTAACACTTCAAAAATCCACTTCTAAGTCTTACTTTTGCCATCAAATTTGTCGGCACTATATTTAGTTAGTTGATGCTTAAATATCTAGAATTAGTGCCGCATTACTATGACAATTCTATCATACTATGAAACAGGGTAACTACCTTAATTCAGCTTCTCGATTTTCTATAATCACTTTAGCATTATTGCTTTCTTTTTCTTCGTTTGTGTTTGCTCAGGATGCTGAGCCTGCTGAAGGGGCTGCGCAGTCTGAAACTACTCCTGCTGTGCAAGGGGGTGATGCTGCTGCAGGTAAAGCATTGTTCAATGCAAATTGTGCTGCGTGTCATAAGTTGTACAGTCGTGCTACAGGTCCGGCTTTGTATAATGTTACTGAGCGTCGCGATAGAGAGTGGTTGTATCAGTGGATTAAAAATAACCGTGCGTTGATCGATTCTGGGGATCCAGAGGCGATTGCGATTTACGAAGAGTACAATCAAACAGCGATGAATCTTTTTCCGCAATTAAGCAATGCGGATATTGATGATATTTTAGCATATACAGATACTCCAAAGCCAGAGCCTAAAGCTCCGGCTGCTGCGGCAGGTGCTACTGGTCAAGGTGGGGGTGGTGTTTCGAGCACTGTGATCTTAGCTATTCTTGCTGTTGTGCTTGTGATGCTTGTTGCTGTTTTATTCTTAGTAAATAATACGCTTAGAAAATTTGCAGTTGCTCAAGGTGTTGCTTTGCCGGTTAAAGAGGCGCGTAAGCCAATTTGGAAATCATTTGTAGAAAATCAATTCTTGGTTCTTGTTTCTGTAATTGTGTTGCTTTTAGGTGGAGCGTATTTTGCATACGGATGGATGATGCAGGTGGGTGTTGATCAAGGGTATCAGCCAATTCAGCCTATACATTACTCACATAGAATTCACGCTGGTGATAACCAGATCGAATGTAAATACTGTCACTCTTCAGCACGTACGAGTAAAACTTCAGGGATTCCTTCTTTGAATGTGTGTATGAACTGTCATAAAAGTATTAGTGAAGTTGCTGATGCGACTTCAGAATTCAGTTCAGTTACTGAAGATTATTCGAAAGAATTTTACGATAAAGAAATTCAGAAGTTATATAAAGCGACTGGATGGGATCCTGCGACTCAATCGTATACTGGGGAGACTCAGGCTGTAGAGTGGGTGCGCATTCATAACTTGCCAGACTTCGCCTATTTTAATCACTCACAGCACGTTTCAGTGGCAGGAGTGCAATGTCAGACTTGTCACGGTCCTGTTGAAGAGATGGAGATTATGTATCAAAACGCTCCGTTAACTATGGGCTGGTGTATTAACTGTCACCGTGAGACTAATGTGAAGATGGATGGAAATCCGTATTACGAAAAAATTCACGAAGAGCTTTCTAAGAAGTATGGTGTTGAGCAGTTGACTGCGGCACAAATGGGAGGTCTTGAGTGTGGTAAATGCCATTATTAATAAGTTAAGATTGCGTGTAGTCTAACTCGCGTTTCAAAATAAATAACAATAGATTTTATGTCATCAAACAAGAAATACTGGAAAAGTGTTGAGGAGCTAAATGAGAATAGCTCTATTGTTGAGGCGCTTAAACAGAATGAATTTGCGCAAGAAATTCCTATGGATGAGTTTCTTGGAGACAAAGATTCGTTAGATGCTTCGTCAACTACGCGTCGTGATTTCTTAAAGTATGTAGGTTTTTCTACTGCAGCAGCTACACTTGCAGCATGTGAAGGGCCTGTAAACAAGTCCATTCCTTACGTAGTTGCTCCAGAGCGTATTACGGCAGGAAAGGCAGACTACTACGCTACAACAATGGCAGATGGTTTTGACTTTGCTAGTGTTTTGGTTAAAACGCGCGAAGGAAGACCTATTAAAATTGAAAATAACAAACTGGCTGCTTCTTTAGGAGGTAATAATGCAAGGGTTCATGCTTCTGTATTGTCGATGTATGATACTAAGCGCTTGCAAGGTCCAAAGATTGACGGAGCAGATGCTTCTTGGTCTGAGTTGGATAGTCAGTTAGGTGATAAATTAAAGAATTTAGGAGGTAAAAGTATTGTATTGTTAACACAAACTTTTGCGTCCCCTTCAACTTCAAAGTTGATTTCAGAGTTTAGTGCAGCGTATCCTAATGTAAAACATGTGACTTACGATGCGATAGGAGAGCAGGCGGCCCTAGATGCTTTTGAAAGCAAATACGGTGAGCGTGCATTGGCGGACTATGATTTCTCTGAAGCTGAAGTTATAATTTCAGTAGGTGCTGATATTTTAGGTGATTGGCAAGGTGGTGGCTTCGGTCCAACTTATGCTAAGAGCCGTGTTCCTAAAAATGGAAAAATGTCACGTCACGTTCAGTTTGAGGCGAATATGACTTTATCTGGTGCAAATGCTGATAAGCGTGTGCCAATGACTCCTGCTCAGCAGAAAAAAGCGGTTGCCGCTATTCAATCAATTGTTTCTGGTGGAAGTGCTAATACAGGATTGCCGGCAGAACTAGATGAAGCTGTTAAGAGTGCAGCAGCTCAATTACGTAAAGCCGGAAGTAAAGGGGTGTTTGTAACTGGTGTTCAGGATGCAAATGCACAGATGGTGGCATTGTCTATCAACGAGACTTTAGGAAGTGCAATTATTGATGTTCAGGCTCCAAAAATGACCCGTCAGGGTAATGCTGAAGAAGTGCAGCAATTGGTTGCTGATATGAATTCTGGTGCTGTCGGTGCGCTTCTTGTAGCGGGTGTGAATCCTGCTTACAGTTTGCCTAATGCTGATGAGTTTGTTGCTGGACTAGAGAATGTTGATGTGAAAGTTTCTTTCAATATGAAAGAAGATGAGACTGGACTTCTTTGTAATTATTTGGCTCCGGCTCCTCACTATCTAGAGTCTTGGGGTGATGTTGAAATTAAGAAAGGTCAAATTTGCCTAACGCAGCCAACCATTCGTCCTTTGTTCAATACAAGACAATTTCAAGATTCGCTATTGGCTTGGACAGGTCAAGAAGTTACGTATTATGAGTATCTAAAAAATAACTGGAGTAATGCTTCTACGAGCTGGAATCAGGCATTGCATGATGGTTTTGTAGCGGGTTCTATTCCTGTTGCTGAAGAGATTGCAGAAATGTCAAGCGCAACTGCGAATGGTGCAATTACACTTTCAAGCGCTGTTGCTGCTCTTGCTCAAGAGGAAGCTTCAACTTCTGGTTATGAGTTGACGCTTTATTCAAGTACTGGTATTGGTAACGGTGAGCAGGCTAACAACCCTTGGTTGCAAGAATTCCCTGATCCTATCACAAGAACTTCGTGGGATAACTATCTTACTATGTCTAAAGCAGATGCAGATAAGTTGGGAATTGAAAACGAAATTACTTCTAAAGGAGCTTTAAATGGTAATTACGTAAACATCACCCTTGATGGTAGAACTATTGAGAATGTACCTGTTTATGTGCAGCCGGGTCAAGCGCCAGGATCAGTTGGTTTAGCTTTAGGTTATGGAAAGAAAGCTGCTGTTCAAGAAGAAATGCAGGTAGGTGTTAATGCTTACCCATTATATAAAGACTTTAGCGCTACACAGTCTGTTCAGATTGAAAAAGTAAGCGGAGTTCACGAATTTGCTTGTGTTCAAATGCAGAATACAATGGCAGGGCGTGCGGATGATATTATACGCGAGACTACTTTAGAAATTTTTAATACTAAAGATGTTCACGCTTGGAATCCTGTAGGAGAGGTTGATTATAACCACTCTGAAATTTCGGTAAGAGATAAGAATGCAGATATCTGGGAATCTTTTGATGATACCATGGGTCCTCATTTTAATCTTTCGATTGATCTTAATGCGTGTACCGGTTGTGGTGCGTGTGTTATCGCTTGTCACTCAGAAAACAATGTTCCTGTAGTAGGTAAGCAAGAGGTGAGAAACTTTAGAGATATGCACTGGTTGCGTATTGACCGTTACTATTCATCTGCAGATACATTTGAGGAAGAAACTAAGACTCTTGAGGAACTTCCTGCTTTTGATAGCTATTCAGTAGTAGAGAAGCAGTCTTATGACAATCCTGAAGTTGCATTTCAGCCTGTGATGTGTCAGCACTGTAATCACGCTCCTTGTGAGACTGTATGTCCTGTAGCTGCGATTGGTCACGGTAGACAAGGTCAAAACCAGATGACTTATAACCGTTGTGTAGGTACTCGTTACTGTGCTAACAACTGTCCGTACAAAGTGCGTCGTTTCAACTGGTTCTTATATGCAGAAAACGATGAGTTTGATTACAACATGAACAATGATCTTGGTCGTATGGTGCTTAATCCTGACGTTACAGTACGTTCTCGTGGGGTTATGGAGAAATGTTCTTTCTGTATTCAGATGACACAAAAAACAATTCTAGATGCGAAACGTGAAGGTAGAGCAGTAGAGGATGGTGAGTTTGCAACCGCTTGTAGTAATGCCTGTGATAACGGCGCTATCAAGTTTGGTGATGTGAATATGCCAGATTCTGAGATCGTAGAATTGAAAAATGATAAACGTAAGTATTATTTACTTGAAGATATTGGTGTGAAGCCTAATGTATTCTATCAGGTAAAAGTTAAGAATACTGCAGAAGCTTAATTTAGTATAAAATAAATATCAATATATTAATATGTCGTCACATTACGAAGCACCCATAAGAGAGCCTTTGATTCTTGGAGAGAAATCTTATCACGACATCAGTGTAGATGTAGGTGCTCCTATTCTTGGTAAAGCCAATAAGTCTTGGTGGATTTGTTTTTCTATCGCGCTTATTGCGTTCTTGTGGGGTCTTGGCTGTATTGTATATACAGTGTCTACAGGTATTGGAGTTTGGGGTCTTAACAAAACCATTGGTTGGGCTTGGGATATTACAAACTTTGTATGGTGGGTAGGTATTGGTCATGCTGGTACTCTTATTTCTGCTGTATTATTACTTTTCCGTCAAAAATGGCGTATGGCGATTAACCGTTCTGCAGAGGCGATGACAATTTTCGCGGTTGTGCAGGCAGGTTTGTTCCCGATCATCCACATGGGGCGTCCATGGTTGGCATATTGGGTTGTGCCTATTCCAAACCAATTTGGATCATTATGGGTTAACTTCAACTCACCACTGCTTTGGGACGTATTTGCAATTTCTACCTATTTATCGGTTTCATTAGTATTCTGGTGGACGGGTCTTTTACCTGACTTTGCGATGATTCGTGACCGTACTAAGAGTCCGTTTCAGCAAAAAATATACGGTATCTTAAGTTTTGGATGGAGTGGCCGTGCAAAAGACTGGCAGCGTTTTGAAGAGGTGTCTCTTGTTCTTGCAGGTCTTGCAACTCCTCTGGTACTTTCGGTACACACGATTGTATCTTTTGACTTTGCTACTTCGGTTGTGCCGGGATGGCACAGTACGATTTTCCCTCCTTATTTCGTAGCGGGAGCGATTTTCTCTGGATTTGCTATGGTGCAAACGCTTCTTTTGGTAATGCGAAAAGTGGTTAACCTTGAAAACTATATTACCATTGTTCATATTGAATTTATGAATAAGGTAATCTTGCTTACCGGTGGTATCGTAACAGTAGCTTATTTAACTGAATATTTCATCGGATGGTACTCTGGGGTGCCTTACGAAAACTATACGTACTTATCATTTGGTGCTGCTACAGGACCATATTGGTGGGCATTCTGGGCGCTAATTATTTGTAACCTTATCGTGCCGCTTACGCTTTGGGTTAAGAAATGGAGAAGAAACATTCTTTGGACATTTATCGTAGCTCTTGTGATTAATATTGGTATGTGGTTTGAGCGTTTTGACATTATTGTGATCTGTTTGAGTAAAGACCGTTTGGCTTCTACTTGGACGATGTTCTCACCTACTTTTGTTGATATAGGAGTGTTTGTAGGTACAATTGGATTCTTCTTCGTGTTGTTCTTATTGTATGCTCGTACATTCCCGGTTATTGCACAAGCAGAGGTTAAGAGTATTCTTAAATCTTCAGGAGAGCGATACAAGCGCATTAGAGAGTCAGGCGAAGATTTAGCTGGTACAGCTACAGATGAGCGTACCTCTAACTATGCGACTCGACCAGAGAGTTTAGCCGCTGTTACAAATGCTGAAAGTACTTATCACCAATCTACTGTAAATGCAGATGCATTAGTTGATACTGAAACTAAGAAAGCAGAGATTGATTTGATGCTTGCTAAAATAGGAACCTATGATCCGGCAACACAATCAGCTGATGACCTGAAAAAGATCAGTGGTGTTGGTCCGGTATTGGAGCAAAAGCTACATCAGTTAGGTATTTATACCTATGATCAGGTGAGTAAAATGACTAAAACAGAATATGACCTTTTAGACGAAATTATCGATGCGTTTCCTGGTAGAGCAGAGCGCGATGATTGGGCAGGTCAGGCACAAAATCTTAAACAATAATTATGGCATCAGGAAACGTTTTACACGTGCTTTACAATGATGATGATATCCTTATGAAGGCAGTAAAAGCACTGCGTTCTAAACATTATCGAATTATTGAGGTATATACGCCATTTCCGGTTCACGGCTTGGATAAGGCTATGGGATTACCTTATACTCGTATCGCTATATGTTCATTTATCTATGGACTAATTGGATTGAGTGTGGCGACCCTTATGATGAATTTCATAATGATTGAAGACTGGCCAAGAAATATTGGTGGTAAACCAAGTTTTTCTTACCTGCAGAACATGCCTGCTTTTGTGCCAATTATGTTTGAATTAACGGTATTCTTTGCGGCCCACCTTATGGTTATTACTTTTTATATGAGAAGTAAGATCTGGCCTTTCAAAAAAGCTGAGAATCCAGACGTTCGTACAACTGATGATCACTTTTTGATCGAAGTTGATGCAGCAAACCACGATCTTGATGAACTTTCTAAGTTTCTTTATGATACAGGAGCTACAGAGATAAGTCTAATTCATAACGAAGAACACGCGTAACAGATGAAAAATAATATTCAAATATTAGGTTCATTGGTAATGATGTTGGTTTTTATGGCCTCTTGTCAGGATAAAGATCATCCCAACTATCAATATATGCCTAACATGTATGAAGATGTAGGTTATGAAACCTATGGTAATTATGAGGTTTTTCCTAACGGAATGGAAGCTATGCAACCTGCAGAAGGAACAGTTTCGCGTGGTTGGATGCCTTATGGCTACGAGAATAGCACAGAAGGTTATGAAGCAGCTAAAGCAAGTTTAAAAAACCCTGTACCCTATACCGAAGATAACCTCAATGAAGGTAAAGCGTTATATACTATTTATTGTGCAATTTGTCATGGCGATAAAGGGGACGGTAAAGGTACATTAGCGAAGCGCGAGAAAATATTAGGTGTTCCGGCATACAATGATCAGGGCCGTGCCATTACTGAAGGAAGTGTTTATCACGTTACTTATTATGGTCTAAACACAATGGGATCTTATGCATCTCAAACAACCGAGCGCGAACTGTGGTTAATTAACCATTATGTGCTTGACCTTAAAGATGCCCTTGACGGAAAACCTAAAAGAACATTTATAGACGAGGCTTCTTCTGAAGATGTTGCAAGTGTTGAGGAAACCGCAGGAGAGGAAGAAACTACTGAAGCGCAAACTGAAGAATAATAAAGGCAGGATATTTCAAAATTATGTACACGTTATCAAGTAAATTAAGACTTTTTGCCATAATTAGTATGGTTCTTGGACTTGTAGGTGTGGTCTACGGATTTTTATCTGTACCCGCTACAGTTGAAGAAGCAAGTGAAGTGCTTGCCGCTCACGAAGGGCATCATGGTGAAGAAGCTAGTCACGAAGAAGCAAATTTTGTTGACGAGGCGCGTCAGGAACATGGATATTCTGAGAAAGCCATGGCACATGATAAAGATATGGGCCACGAGGCACACGGTGAAGGAGAGCATATGGAGCACGTATTGCACCAGATGCAAACAAAGCCTTGGTCTGCTGTATTTGTCGCTGCTTTCTTCTTTATGATGATTGCATTAGGAACATTGTTTTTTATGCAATTCAAAATGCAGCTCAAGCAGGATGGTCGCCAGTGCTGTTTAGAGTGATGGAAGGGATTACAAACTATCTTCTGCCTGGATCTGTGATTGTTTTATTGATCGTAATTTTTGCAGGTGAGCATTTCTTCCCTTGGCAAAATCACGAATTAGTAGCAGAAGATACCATTCTTCAAGAGAAATCAGTATACTTAAACTTTCCATTCTGGTTGATTAGAGGTATCATCTATGTTATTGGTTGGAATTTATACAGACATTTTGCTAGAAAGAACTCTCTTGCAATGGATGATGCTGAAGGAGATAGACCTTACAAGAACTTATTTAAGTATTCGGTGTATTTCTTAGCTTTCTTTATTGTTACGGAATCTACAATGGCTTGGGACTGGTTTATGTCAATGACACCACACTGGTACAGTACGCTTTTTGCTTGGTATATTTTTGCAAGTATGATTGTCTCAGCTGTAACTGTTATTGCAATTGTTACCGTATCACTTAAAGCGATTGGTAAGCTAGATTTTGTAAATGATAGTCACTTACATGACTTGGCTAAGTTTATGTTTGGTTTCAGTGTATTCTGGACATACTTATGGTTTGGTCAATTTATGTTGATCTGGTATGCAAACATTCCAGAAGAGGTGACCTATTTTATCTTAAGAATACAAGAGTATAATCCTATTTTCTTCGGAATGATTATTATCAACTTTGTATTCCCAATTGTAATATTGATGAATAGTGATTTCAAACGCGTTTCTTGGTTCGTAGTAATTGCTGGTGTTTTCATTTTGGTAGGACACTATATAGATATTTTCCTATTGGTTATGCCATCTACGGTTGGGCCGCATTGGTCTTTCGGAATCACAGAATTCGCTGCGTTACTATTCTTCTTAGGCCTGTTTATTTTAATGGTAGGTTTAGGATTAGCTAAAGTATCGTTGAGACCTAAGAATAATCCATTCTTAGTAGAAAGCGAGCATTTTCACTATTAATATCAACGAACAGAAAAAACACAACAATGACCGTTTTTTTAGTACTTATTGTAATCATTCTTTTTGCTGTAGCAATATGGCAAATGAGTAAAATATATGCGCTTTCTAAAGGGAGTTCTGCTGAAGATACCCAAGATGTCGCAAATGGAAAGGATAACCGTATCAATGCCAAGTTGATGGTGATGTTTATGGTGTTTCTTTACTTCTTAATGTTCTATTGTTTCTGGCATTATTCTAAATTCTATTTGCCTGAAGCTTCTTCCGCTCACGGTGGTAAGTACGATAACTTGATGTTTATCTCTATCGCCCTTATTATGGTGGTGCAGGTAATCACGCAATTTCTATTACACTTTTTTGCTTATAAGTATAAAGGTGAAAAAGGAAAGCGAGCTTTATACTATGCAGATAATGATAAATTAGAATTCATATGGACCATTATTCCGGTGATTGTGTTGGCTGGTTTAATAATCTACGGATTATTTACGTGGTCAGATATTATGAATTTTGAGGAAGATGAAGATGCTCTTGTAGTTGAATTATATGCACAACGCTTTAACTGGAAAGCGCGTTATGCGGGTGAAGACAACATTTTAGGAGATGCCAATGTCCGTTTTATCGAAGGTGTGAATCAATTAGGTATAGATCCTAGTGATGCTGATGGTAAAGATGATGTGGTGACTCAAGAACTGCACTTACCTGTAGGTCGTCAGGTAATTTTTAAATTAAGATCACAAGACGTATTGCATTCAGCGTATATGCCACACTTTAGAGCGCAGATGAACGTTGTTCCAGGTATGATCACTCAGTTTTCATTCACTCCTACGGTGACTACCGAAGAGATCAGAGAGACTGAGTATATGCAGGATAAAATGCGTACTATTCAAGAGATACGTAAAGAAAAAAGTAAAGAATTAGTTGCTGCCGGAGAGCCTGCACTTGACTCTTATGATGAATTTGACTATTATTTACTTTGTAATAAGATTTGTGGAGCTAGCCACTATAATATGCAGATGAAGATTATAGTTGAATCTCAAGAAGATTATGAAGCTTGGTTAGAAACCCAGAAAACTTTTGAAGCGAGCATAGCTCAGCAGTAAAATTGATTTTTAAAAGAAACTAGATATGTCAGCAAACGCAACAGCTTTTGAACATGCTCACGATGATCACGCACATCACGACGATCATGCGCACCACGATCATCACCAGACTTTTATAAGTAAATATATTTTTAGTACCGATCATAAAATGATCTCAAAGCAGTATTTGATTACTGGTTTGTTTATGGGGATCATCGGTATAGCAATGTCTATTCTTTTTAGAATTCAGCTTGCTTGGCCAGAGGAAAGTTTTACCATTTTTGAAATTTTCCTTGGGAAATGGGCTCCAGAAGGAGTTATGGATTCTAGTATCTACCTTTCATTAGTTACTATTCACGGTACTATAATGGTATTCTTTGTACTTACCGCTGGGTTAAGTGGTACGTTCAGTAACCTTTTAATACCATTGCAAATTGGGGCGCGAGATATGGCTTCCGGTTTCTTAAATATGGTTTCTTATTGGTTATTCTTTTTGTCTGCTGTTATCATGTGCTCGTCTTTGTTTGTTGAGGCTGGGCCTGCTGCTGCAGGTTGGACGATTTATCCTCCATTGAGTGCCTTGCCTGAGTCTATATCTGCTGCAGGTACGGGTATGACCTTATGGCTAGTTTCAATGGCAGTTTTCATTGCTTCATCTTTGTTAGGTTCTTTAAATTACGTAGTTACTGTAATTAATATGAGAACTAAAGGGATGTCAATGACCAGACTTCCACTTACGATCTGGGCATTTTTTGTGACCGCTATCATTGGTATTATATCTTTCCCGGTTTTATTATCGGCTGCGCTATTATTAATAATGGATAGAAGTTTTGGTACTTCTTTCTTCTTATCCGATATCTATATTGGTGGGGAAGTATTGCATAACTCAGGAGGTTCTCCCGTATTGTTTGAACACTTATTCTGGTTCTTAGGTCACCCTGAAGTTTATATTGTATTACTTCCTGCATTGGGAATTTCATCAGAAGTTATCGCTACAAATGCACGTAAACCTATATTTGGTTATCGCGCGATGATCGCTTCGATTCTTGCGATTGCTTTCTTATCTACAATCGTTTGGGGTCACCATATGTTTGTATCTGGTATGAATCCATTCTTAGGTTCTGTATTTACCTTTACGACCCTATTGATCGCGATTCCTTCCGCAGTAAAAGCCTTTAACTATATTACTACGTTGTGGAAGGGTAATTTGCAGATGAACCCTGCTATGTTGTTCTCCATTGGTTTGGTGTCTACTTTTATAACCGGTGGTTTAACAGGTATTATTCTTGGAGATTCTACACTTGATATCAATGTTCACGATACGTATTTTGTTGTGGCTCACTTCCACTTGGTAATGGGTATTTCTGCACTGTACGGTCTTTTTGCCGGAGTGTATCACTGGTTCCCTAAAATGTTTGAAGGGCGTATGCTGAACAAGAATTTAGGTTACGTACACTTTTGGGTAACAGCTATAGGTTCTTACGCTGTATTCTTCCCGATGCATTTCATTGGGATGGCAGGTTTACCAAGACGTTACTATTCAAACACGGCATTCCCGTACTTTGACGATCTTGCTAACGTAAACGTAATGATTACTATTGCAGCAATCGTAACGGCGTCGGTTCAGCTAGTGTTCTTATATAACTTCTTCTCTTCTATTTTCTATGGAAAGAAAGGTCCTAAGAACCCTTGGAAATCTAACACGCTAGAGTGGACTACAGAGTTGAAGCACATTCACGGAAACTGGGAAGGTGAGATTCCATCTGTTTACCGTTGGTCTTATGATTATAGTAAGTTGAACGAAGATGAGACTGATTATGTAATTCCTGGTCAGGATTTCGTTCCTCAGAATGTACCCCTTCAGCCAAATGAAGAAGAAATGAATCACTAAATGATTCTTGTTAAA
>Ga0129353_1110484_pt1 | contig 12399 bp, 23 predicted proteins | sample CPBNA2_4_FD_105431 | JGI IMG/M metagenome (GOLD analysis project Ga0129353, IMG submission 105431) | Freshwater to marine salinity gradient microbial communities from Chesapeake Bay, USA - CPBay_Sum_27_0.2_RNA2 (Metagenome Metatranscriptome) | ecosystem: Environmental > Aquatic > Marine >...
CACTGCAATTCCCATCAACTGAACAACAATGGAGGCTGAGATGTAGGGCATGATGCCCAATGCAAATACAGAAGCATTTGCAAAAGCCCCTCCTGTGAAGGCGTTTAAAATCCCCAACAACCCACCTCCATCGGTGCGGTTGGCCAATTCTGCTAATTGAACAGAATCTATTCCTGGGAGGACAACTTGAGCCCCTAAACGATAAACCAACAACAAAGAAAGGGTCGTTAGGATACGCCCTCGTAGTTCCTCGATATTGTAAATGTTTAGTATGGTCTCAATAAATTTTTTCATTTCTCTTTTTTATGGGGTAATGGCTTCACCTCCTGCTGCTTCAATAGCGGCTTTAGCTGTAGCTGAAAATTTGTGGGCAATTACTTTGAGAGGCGCTTCTATTTTACCCCTACCCAGTATCTTTACCAACTCATTTTTTCCAGCCAAACGGAGTTCGACCCAGTTTTCAAGTGATACTTGTTTATTAACTTTTTTATCGGCTACTAATGCTTGAAGGGTGTCTAAATTAATTCCCTTGTAGGCAACCCGGTTGATGTTCTTAAATCCAAACTTGGGCACCCGGCGCTGTAAAGGCATTTGTCCACCTTCAAATCCAATTTTTTTTGAGTAACCCGATCTGGATTTAGCTCCTTTATGACCTCTGGCAGCTGTTCCTCCTTTACCGGAGCCTTCTCCACGTCCTAGTCTCTTTCCTTGTCTTTGGATAGAACCCTCTGCGGGTTTTAGATTTTCTAAACTCATCTTTATGCTTCTGTGGTTTTAACCAAGTGTTTCACTCTATCAATCATCCCAAGGATGTTAGGGGTTGCTTCGTGGGTAACCTCTTTTCCAATCCCTCTAAGACCCAATGCTTCAAGGGTTCTTTTTTGGGACTGCATTCTTTTGATACTGCTTTTGATTTGCGTAACTTTTATCTTGGCCATGATACTAATATTAACTGTTAAATACTTTTTCCAAACTTATCCCCCTTTGATGGGCGATGGTCTGGGGACTTCTCAATTGTAAAAGGGCATCAAAAGTCGCTTTTACCACGTTGTGTGGGTTGGACGATCCTTGAGATTTCGACAAGACATTGTGAACACCAACGGCTTCTAATACGGCCCTTACCGCACCACCAGCGATTACCCCTGTACCTTCAGAGGCTGGCTTTAAAAATACTCTTGCACCCCCAAATTTTCCTTTTTGTTCGTGGGGCAGTGTTCCTTTGGATATGGGAATTCTCACCAAGTTTTTCTTAGCATCTTCAACAGCTTTGGCAATGGCCTCAGAAACTTCTTTTGATTTTCCAAGTCCTTGACCCACAACGCCATTTTCGTCACCTACAACTACAATTGCAGAAAAACCAAATGCACGTCCTCCTTTGGTCACTTTGGTTACACGTTGCACACCAACCAATCGATCCTTGAGATCTAATCCAGCTGGTTTTACCAATTCAACGTTTTTATAATCTTGATACATATATCTTATTTAAAATTTTAGACCTGCTTCACGTGCGCCATCGGCAAGGGACTTAACCCTACCGTGATACAGATAGCCACTTCTGTCAAAACCAATAGCAGTTACCCCTGCTTTGAGTCCGCGTTCTCCAATCAATTTCCCCACCAATTGGGCGGTGGACATCTTGTTTTCCCCTTTGGCATCAGCAACCTCTTTATCTCTTGAAGAAGCAGCCGCCAAGGTAACTCCATTTACATCGTCGATGATCTGAGCATAAATTTCTTTATTGCTTCTGTATATCGACAAACGGGGCTTTGATGCTGTGCCCTGTATGGTTTTACGGATTCTGAGGTGAATCCTATTTCTTCGCACTGATTTTGTTAATCCCATAATAATTTAATTAGGCAGACTTCCCTGCTTTTCTTCTTATCTGTTCTCCAACAAATTTTACTCCTTTTCCTTTGTAAGGCTCTGGTTTTCTAAAAGATCTGATTTTTGCTGCAACATAACCCAACAATTGCTTGTCGTGTGAGCTGAGTTTGACGATGGGGTTTTTCCCTTTTTCCGAAACTGTCTCTACCTTTACCTCGGGTGCAATATCGAAAAGTATGTTGTGAGAAAAGCCTAGTGAAAGATCCAGTTTTTGTCCTTGATTACTGGCCCGATATCCAACACCTACCAATTCCAATTCCTTGGTAAAACCTTTTGAAACGCCTTCAATCATGTTGTTGACCAAAGCACGGTACAAACCGTGTTTCGCACGGTGGTCTTTTGAATCGGTGGGTCGGGTTACCTTTAAGACATTGTCTTCCATTTCAAAAGAGACAACGGCATAGTCCTGAATCAATTCTCCCATTTTACCCTTGACCACGATTTTATCAGCATGGATGTCAACATTGACACCTTCTGGGATCGTAATGGGATTGTTACCTATTCTTGACATTTTTGTTCTTTTTTCTTCTTTTTAATAAACGTAGCAAAGTAATTCTCCTCCAACATGCTGAAGCGAAGCTTGCTTGCCGGTCATCACACCCTTTGAAGTAGAGACTATTGAAATCCCTAATCCATTTAAAACCCTGGGGTAATTGTCAGCAGAGGCATATTGTCGCAAACCTGGAGTACTGATTCTTTGTATTTTTTTGATCACAGGCTCTTTGGTAATCTTATCGTATTTCAAAGCGATTTTGATATTGCCTTGGTTATTTTCTGTTTCTTCGAACTTATAACTCAAAACATAACCCTGATCGTATAATATTTTGGTAATTTCTTTTTTCAATTTAGACGCAGGAATATCAACTACCATGTGGCCGGCGGCACTGGCGTTTCTAATTCGGGTCAAATAATCTGCAATAGGATCTGTAAACATATTTTTTCTTATTATATTACCAGCTGGCTTTGGTTACACCTGGAATTAATCCTTTGTTGGCCATTTCTCTGAAAGTCACCCTCGAAATTCCAAATTGACGGATGTAGCCCTTTGGGCGACCCGTTAATTTACAACGGTTGTGCATTCTTACAGGAGAGGCATTTTTGGGGAGTTTTTGTAAGCCCTCAAAATCACCAGCTTCTTTTAAAGCTTTTCTTTTTGCTGCGTATTTGGCAACAGTTTTAGCTCTTTTTCTCTCACGAGCTTTCATTGATTCTTTTGCCATGATTAACTGTTTTTAAAGGGTAACCCCAATTCACTCAGTAGGGACTTCGCTTCTTTATCTGTCTGTGCAGAGGTCACAAAAGAAATGTCCATACCTGATATTTTATTTACCTTGTCTATATTAATTTCAGGAAAAATAATTTGTTCGGTAATTCCTAAATTATAATTTCCTCTTCCGTCGAATCCAGTGGCTTTTACTCCCTGAAAGTCTCTAACTCTGGGCAGCGCGGTAGTCACCAAACGATCTAGAAATTCGTACATGCGTGCACCGCGGAGGGTTACTTTGGCCCCGATGGGCATCCCTTTTCGCAATTTGAAAGCTGCAACATCTTTTTTAGACATGGTTGCAATGGCTTTTTGACCAGAAATTAAGGTCAACTCGTCAACTGCATGCTCAATTAATTTCTTGTCCGCAACAGCAGCCCCTACACCCCGACTAATTACAATCTTTTGAAGTTTTGGGACTTGCATGGTATTGGCATATCCAAATTCTTCTTTTAACGCAGTGACGATACGTTCGTTAAATTCTTTCTTAAGTCTCGCTTGATAACTCATTATACTACTTCATTATTTTTTTTAGAAAAACGAACCTTATTTCCATCTTCCTCTCTGAATCCTACACGAGTGGCTTCCCCCTCGGCAGTGATCAAAGACAAGTTAGAAATATGAATGGGTGCTTCTTTTTCTATAATTCCTCCTTGTGGGTTTTGGGCACTGGGTTTGGCGTGTTTTTTGATCAGGTTTACACCTTCAATGATGGCCTTGTTTTTATCACGAATCACCTTCACAACTTTACCTTCGGCTCCCTTGTGTTCTCCAGCGATTACCAGTACTTTGTCGTCTTTCTTTATTTTTATCTTTCCCATGTCTATGGATTATAACACCTCTGGTGCTAATGATACGATTTTCATAAATTGCTTATCGCGGAGCTCTCTGGCAACGGGACCAAATACCCGTGTTCCTATCATCTCCCCAGTAGGGTTCAACAACACGCAAGCATTGTCGTCGAAACGGATATAGGAACCATCTGCACGACGGACCTCCTTGGTCGTTCGGACCACAACTGCCTGGGAAACTTGACCCTTTTTTACTGTTCCTGATGGAGAAGCTTCTTTGACGGAAACCACAATTTTGTCTCCCAATGAAGCATAACGCCTTTTGGTTCCTCCCAATACCCTAATGGCCAAAACTTCTTTGGCTCCTGTATTGTCTGCTACTTTTAATCTAGATTCTTGTTGTAACATGATTATTTTGCTCTGTCTATTATTTCAACCAAACGCCAGCATTTTGATTTGCTCATGGGACGTGTCTCCATTATTTTTACAGTATCGCCTACATTACAATCATTTGAATCATCGTGAGCAACATATTTTTTAGTCTTTAGAACAAACTTTCCGTACATGGGATGTTTTACCCTTTTGACTTCAGAAACAACAATGGATTTTTCCATTTTGTTGCTGGTCACAATTCCGATTCGTTCTTTTCTTAAATTTCTATTTTCCATATCACTGAGCGATAATTTCGTTTTCCTTGGATGTTATTGCGGTTAACAATCGTGCCACTGTTCTTCTAACCGCTTTGATTTGTAAAGGGTTTTCGAGCGGACTAACTGCATGATTCATCTTGAGGTCTTTCAACTGCTTTTGTTGTTCTTGTAATTTGTCTTTCAAGTCCTCCAAGGATAGTTTTTCTATTTCTGATGTTTTCATGATTATATCGTATTAGGCTCGAAATCTCTGGCCACAATAAATTTGGTTTTGACGGGCAATTTTTGTGCTGCCAATCTCAATGCTTCCTTGGCTACCTCGGCGGGGACACCAGCAACCTCAAACATTATTCTACCGGGCTTTACTACTGCTACAAAATATTCTGGAGCCCCTTTTCCTTTTCCCATTCTTACCTCCAACGGCTTTTTGGTAATCGGTTTGTCGGGAAAGATCTTGATCCACAATTGCCCTTCTCTTTTCATGTATCGTGTTGCGGCAATCCTGGCGGCTTCGATTTGTCTCGAGGTAATGAATTTAGAATCCAAAGATTTTATTCCAAACATTCCATTGGAAAGTTGGTTTCCTCTTTGTGAATTTCCTTTCATGCGCCCCTTTTGCGCTTTTCGAAATTTAGTTCTTTTAGGTTGTAACATTTTACCTATCTGTTATTATTATTTCCTCTACGTTGGCGTCCTGCAGCATTTCCTTTGTTGTTTCCTGCTCCAGATTTTTTGGACATTCCAACCAAAGGTGAAAGCTCTCTTTTTCCAAAGACTTCACCTTTCATGATCCATACTTTTAGGCCTATTCTACCATAGGTGGTATGGGCTTCCACCAAGGCATAGTCAATATCAGCTCTAAATGTAGACAATGGGATACGTCCTTCTTTATAGGATTCTGAACGTGCCATCTCAGCGCCGTTCAATCGTCCAGATATTTGAATTTTGATCCCTTCGGCGTTCATCCTCATAGAAGCTGCAATGGCCATTTTAATGGCACGACGATAGGAAATTCTACTTTCTATCTGTCGGGCTACACTGGCCGCTACCAACTGTGCGTCCAACTCGGGACGTTTAATTTCAAAAATATTGATTTGAATGTCCTTGTTGGTAATCTTCTTTAATTCTTCTTTGAGCTTGTCCACTTCCTGACCCGCCTTACCGATTATGATACCAGGTCGGGCGGTGGTAATGGTTACAGTAATCAGTTTTAAGGTGCGCTCAATGATCACATTGGATACACTGGCTTTTACCAAACGTGCGTGGATGTACTTTCTGATTTTATCATCCTCAGCCAATTTGTCTCCATAATTTCGCCCACCATACCAATTGGAGTCCCATCCTCTGATGATTCCCAAGCGATTACCGATAGGATTGGTTTTTTGTCCCATATTAACTTTCTATATTATTTGCTCCCAATACTAACGTAACGTGGTTGGAGCGTTTTCTTATTCTGTGTGCTCTTCCTTGTGGAGCTGGTCGAAGGCGTTTAAGCATTTTCCCACCATCCACTCGGATTTCTTTTACAAACAATGCGGCCTTTTCAACATCGGCTTCTTCGTTCTTGGCTTGCCAGTTGGAAATGGCAGACAACAAAAGTTTCTCCAGCTTTCGGGAAGCTTCTTTTGGACTGAATTTCAGTATGGCCAAAGCCTTGCTGATCTCTTCCCCTCTTACTTGGTCGGCGACCAATCTCATTTTTCGAGGCGAAGTCGGACAGTTGTTCAGTTTTGCAAAAGCTAAGTTCTTATTAGCTTCTCTAATTGCTTCCGCAGATTCTCTTTTACGTTTTCCCATGTCCGTAAATTATTTGTTTCCTTTATTTTTTGCACCCGCATGCCCTCTAAAGGAACGTGTGGGAGAAAATTCACCGAGTTTGTGACCTACCATGTTTTCTGTTATGTATACAGGAACAAATTGACGACCGTTGTGTACGCCAATGGTTTGGCCCACAAAATCGGGTGTAATAAGTGAGGCACGGGACCAGGTTTTGATCACGGATTTTTTATTTTCTTCAATATTCTTCTGAACCTTTTTTTCAAGGCTTATCGCAACGAAGGGTCCTTTTTTTAATGAACGGGCCATAATTGGTTATTTTTTTCTACGTTCTAAAATGAATTTATTACTCGCTTTATTCTTAGAACGGGTTCTGTATCCTTTAGCAGGTATTCCGTTTTTAGATCTTGGGTGACCTCCAGAGGCACGGCCTTCACCACCACCCATGGGGTGATCGACAGGGTTCATGGCCACAGGTCTTGTTCTCGGTCTTCTTCCAATCCATCGGGAGCGTCCCGCCTTTCCAGATACAAGTAATTGGTGATCAGAATTGGACACTACGCCTACCGTTGCCAAGCAAGTAGTAGGAATTGTACGGGTTTCTCCAGAAGGAAGTTTGATGGTCGCCAGTTTTCCTTCTCTTGCCATAAGCTGGGCAAATGCACCAGCACTTCGGGCTAATACAGCCCCTGCACCAGGGTTCAATTCGATACAAGAAATGATGGTACCCAAGGGAATTTTGGACAAATAAAGGGCGTTACCCACTTCAGGGGAAGCTTTTTCACCTGAAGAAATTTTTTGACCCAACTGTAAACCATTTTGTGCGATGATGTAACGTTTCTCTCCGTCTTTGTATTCCAAAAGCGCGATGAACGCAGAACGGTTGGGATCGTATTCTATAGATTTTACCTCTGCGGCAACGTCAAACTTGTTTCGTTTGAAATCGATGATACGATATCTTTTCTTGTGACCTCCACCACGATGGCGAACAGTCATTTTACCCCTGTTATTTCTTCCTCCAGTTCGCTTTTTCGGAGAAAGTAAACTCTTCTCCGGCTTATCAGTAGTAATTGCGTCAAATCCATTTACTACTCTAAAACGCTGCGCGGGTGTTACTGGTTTTAATTTTCTTACTGACATCAGACGCTATTAAAGATTACTATAAAAATCTATGGTATCCCCCTCAGCAACCTTAACTACCGCCTTTTTGGTAGCATTAGTTTTGCCGGATTGGATACCCGTTTTGGTGTATTTTGTTTTTCTTGAAGGTCCGTAGTTGAGTGTTCTCACTTTCTCTACAGATACCCCGTAAGCTGCCTCTACTGCTTTTTTAATTTCTACCTTATTGGCTCTGGTATGGACCAAAAAACTATAGCAATTACTGAGCTCGCTGCCCAGGGTTGCTTTTTCGGTAATGATCGGTTTTATTAATACATCCATTGCGTTAGGCTTTATTTAAAATGGTCTGAATTTCGGCTACAGCACTTTCAAATAAAACAACGCTTGAGGCGTTAGAAATGTGGTAAGTGCTTAATTCAGAGTTACTTATAACTTTGGAGTGCGCCAAATTTCGAGACGACAAATATACATTTTTATTCGGCTCACCCAATACCACTAAAGATTTTTTGTCCAATAAGCCCAAGGCTTTTAGTACAGCATTGTAGCTGGAGGTTTTAGGGGCGTCCATTTGGAAGTCTTCAACGATCAAAATAGATTGCTCTTTGGCCTTGATACTCAAAGCAGATTTCCTGGCCAATCGCTTTACTTTTTTGTTCACCTTTTGATTGTAATCGCGAGGAGTGGGGCCAAAAATTCGACCACCACCACGAAAGATAGGATTCTTTATACTCCCTGCTCGCGCGGTTCCGGTCCCTTTTTGTTTTTTGATCTTTCGGGTACTCCCTACGATCTCCGCACGCTCTTTACTTTTGTGGTTACCCTGGCGCTTGTTGGCCAAATGTTGTTTTAGATCCAGATATATGGCGTGATCATTGGGATCAACTCCAAAAACTGAAGGGTCTAATTTGACCTTTCTTCCAGTTTCTTTTCCTTTATTGTTGAGTACTGCTAATTCCATTATTTCCGAACGATTACATATGAATTCTTATGACCGGGAACACAGCCTTTTACTACCAAAATATTTTTTTCAGCAACTACTTTGACGACCGATAGGTTTTGAACTTTTACCTTTTCGTTACCCATTTGCCCCGCCATGCGCATGCCTTTAAAAACACGAGCAGGATAGGAGGCTGCACCGATAGAACCTGGAGCCCTCAAACGATTGTGTTGACCGTGAGTAGCCTGTCCGACACCGGCAAAACCGTGTCGTTTGACCACCCCTTGGAAACCTTTTCCCTTGGAGGTGCCAGAGACATCTACAAATTCCCCTTCTTTAAAATGATCTACCGTGATGGTATCTCCCAATTTGTGATCTTCATCAAAATTCTGGAATTCGACAAGCTTCTTCTTGGGTGCTGTATTGGCTTTCTTAAAATGCCCTTTTGCAGCATTTGTAACCCGTTTTTCTGCCTTGTCATCGAAACCCAGTTGAAGTGCATCATACCCGTCAACCTCTTTGGTTCTGACTTGGGTAACCACACATGGCCCGACTTCCAAGACGGTACAAGGGATGTTTTTCCCTTTTTCGTCAAAGAGACTGGTCATGCCGATTTTTCTTCCTATTAACCCAGACATTTATTTTTATTTGTTTAGTTATACTTTAATTTCTACCTCAACACCGCTGGGCAATTCGAGCTTCATCAGAGCATCAATGGTCTTGGATGAAGAACTGTAAATGTCCATCAGGCGTTTGTAGGAGTTTAATTTAAATTGTTCTCTCGACTTTTTATTGACGTGGGGAGATCGCAACACGGTAAAAATTTTCTTGTGCGTTGGTAATGGGATCGGTCCCGTTACAACAGCCCCAGTTGTTTTTACGGTCTTTACGATCTTGTCGGCAGACTTGTCTACCAAGTTATGGTCGTAAGATTTTAATTTTATTCTAATTTTTTGGCTCATTCTAAAAGCTTTATTCGTTGTTTCCTTTTATTTCTGCGATTACACCTTCAGAAATATTGGAAGGCGTTTCAGCGTAGTGATCAAATTCCATGGTGGAAGTGGCACGTCCAGAAGAAAGTGTTCTTAAGGAGGTAACATAGCCAAACATCTCTGCAAGAGGGACTTCTGCTTTGACCACCTTGGATCCAGCCCTGTCGTCCATTGAATTGACCTGTCCACGGCGGCGATTTAAATCCCCGACAATGTCTCCCATATTCTCCTCGGGGGTTAAGACCTCCAGCTTCATAATGGGTTCCATAATTACTGCTCTTGCAGCTTTTGCTGAATCCTTAAATCCGAGCTTTGCCGCCAGCTCAAAGGAGAGTGAATCAGAATCTACAGGGTGGAAAGATCCGTCTTTCAATGTGACTTTCATCGCATCAACCTCAAATCCGGCAAGCGGTCCGTTCTTCATAGAATCTCTAAATCCTTTTTCTACAGAGGGGATGAATTCTTTAGGGATATTTCCTCCTTTTATTTCATTGACAAACTCTAAACCTACTTTGCCTTCTTCTGCGGGCTCAAGGGTAAACACAATATCTGCAAATTTACCACGACCCCCGGTTTGTTTTTTGTAAACTTCACGGTGATTGGCCGTACCGGTAAGGGCTTCTTTGTACTCTACCTGTGGTTGACCTTGGTTGACTTCTACCTTAAACTCACGTCTGAGGCGATCAACTATAATATCCAAATGGAGTTCTCCCATTCCAGATATAACTGTTTGTCCAGAAGCTTCGTCGGTTTTGACCTGGAATGTAGGATCTTCTTCCGCCAACTTGGCCAAGGACATTCCGAGTTTGTCCACATCGGCTTTGGTTTTGGGCTCCACAGCAATACCGATTACGGGATCTGGGAAATCCATGCTTTCCAAAATGATGGGTGATTTTTCAGCGGAGAGGGTATCACCGGTTTTGATGTCTTTAAAACCTACCGCTGCTCCAATATCTCCAGCTTCAATATAATCAATAGCATTTTGCTTGTTGGAATGCATTTGATAAATACGGGAAATACGTTCTTTTTTTGCTGTACGGTTGTTAAGCACATAGGATCCTGCGTCCAATCTACCCGAATAGGCTCTAAAGAAAGCCAAGCGACCTACATATGGGTCAGTAGCAATCTTAAATGCCAATGCTGAGAAAGGCTCGCTTACCTCTGGCTTTCGCGATATCTCATTTCCACTATCGGGATCACTCCCGACAATAGCGTCCTTGTCTTCAGGAGAAGGAAGGTAGCGACATACTGCGTCCAACAAAAATTGAACTCCTTTATTTTTAAAAGAAGATCCACAAATCATTGGGATGATACTCATATCCTGAGTAGCCGCCCTGAGGGCATTGTGGATTTCGTCTTCTGAAATAGAACCCGGATCCTCAAAATATTTTTCTAATAGCTGCTCATCGTATTCTGCAACAGCTTCGATCAACTGACCGCGGAGGGACTCTGCCTCTTCCTTTAAATCTTCAGGAATATCGACTACATCGAAAGTAGATCCAAATTTATCGTCGTGCCAAACAATGGCACGGTTTTTTACCAAGTCAACAATTCCTTTAAAGTCTTCCTCGTCCCCGATGTTCAATACAATGGGAACAGCATTGGACTTTAGCATGTCCTTTACTTGTTGACACACGTTGAGGAAATTGGACCCTTGGCGGTCCATTTTGTTGACGAAACCAATTCGGGGAACCTTGTAGTTGTCGGCCAGGCGCCAGTTGGTTTCCGATTGTGGTTCTACCCCGTCAACAGCAGAAAATAAAAAAACCAATCCATCCAGTACTCGGAGTGATCGGTTTACCTCTACTGTAAAATCTACGTGACCAGGGGTATCGATTATATTAAAGTGATAGTCCTTGGCATCTGCTGTTGGCTGTCCTTGTTCAGTTGGGAACTGCCAGGTACAGGTGGTAGCAGCAGAGGTAATGGTAATTCCTCTTTCTTGCTCCTGTTCCATCCAGTCCATGGTGGCGGCTCCGTCATGAACTTCACCTATTTTATGACTCACCCCAGTGTAGAACAAAATTCTTTCTGTGGTGGTTGTTTTTCCTGCATCGATGTGAGCAGCAATCCCAATATTTCTTGTGTATTTTAAATCTCGTGCCATTATTGATTAAAATCTAAAGTGTGAGAATGCTTTGTTGGCCTCAGCCATTTTGTGGGTATCCACTCTTTTCTTAACGGCAGCACCTTCTTCCTTTGCAGCAGCCAATACCTCTTGTGCTAAACGCAAAGCCATCGATTTTTCATTTCTCTTACGGGCAGCTGTGATCAACCACTTCATGGCCAGCGATACTTTTCTATCGGGACGAATTTGCATGGGTATCTGAAAAGTAGCTCCTCCTACCCTTCTGCTCCTAACCTCTACATGAGGCATTACATTGGAGAGGGCGTCTTTCCACAGTGCTAAAGGTGTTTTCTCTTCGTCTTGGTTGCGCTCCTCGACAATGGCAAGGGCGTCATAGAAAATATTGAAGGCGGTTGATTTCTTTCCGTCCCACATCAACATATTTACAAAACGGGTGACCAATTGGTCGTTGAATTTAGGATCGGGAAGTAAGGGGCGTTTTTTTGCTTGTCTTTTTCTCATGATTAGTAATTCAAGGAATTATGCTATTTTTTGGGTCGTTTGGCACCGTATTTAGAACGGCGTTGTAGGCGACCTTCAACACCAGCGGTGTCCAGTGCGCCCCTGACAATGTGATAACGGACTCCCGGCAAATCCTTAACTCTTCCGCCACGGACCAATACTATCGAGTGCTCTTGGAGGTTGTGTCCTTCTCCGGGAATGTAAGCATTGACCTCTTTTCCATTGGTCAATCGAACCCTAGCAACTTTTCGCATTGCTGAGTTTGGCTTTTTAGGGGTGGTAGTGTACACACGGGTGCAAACCCCACGTTTTTGAGGACACGAATCCAAAGCAGCCGATTTACTCTTCTTGGTAATGGTGACTCTTCCTTTTCGTACTAATTGTGCTATCGTTGGC
>Ga0129353_1588566_pt1 | contig 12270 bp, 8 predicted proteins | sample CPBNA2_4_FD_105431 | JGI IMG/M metagenome (GOLD analysis project Ga0129353, IMG submission 105431) | Freshwater to marine salinity gradient microbial communities from Chesapeake Bay, USA - CPBay_Sum_27_0.2_RNA2 (Metagenome Metatranscriptome) | ecosystem: Environmental > Aquatic > Marine > Coastal...
CATCCATGGAGATGCTGCGTTTGCCGGGCAGGGTGTAGTCATGGAGACGTTTCAAATGTCTCAGACCCGCGGGTTCAAGACCGGTGGTACGGTGCACATCATCATTAACAACCAGATTGGTTTTACCACGCACCGGCAGATCGATGCGCGATCCACAGAATATTGCACTGAAGTCGCGAAAATGGTGCAAGCGCCAATCTTACACGTGAACGGAGATGATCCGGAGGCGGTCGTGTTTGCGACCCAGCTAGCCGCGGATTACCGCATGGAGTTTCGTAAAGACGTGGTATTGGATCTGATTTGTTACCGGCGCCGTGGCCACAATGAGTCGGAAGAGCCGATGAAGACCCAGCCACAAATGTATCAGCGTATCCGCTCGCACCCGACGACTCGTTCGTTATACGTAAACGGCCTGGTGAACGACGGTGTTATCGAAGAATCCTTGGCCAAACAAATGGCGGACGAGAATCGTGAGAAATTAGAGGCCGGTGGTAATGTTGCCTCAGATATTGTGAGCGAGCCGGACACCAAATTATTTGTTGATTGGACACCTTATCTGGGACATGGCTGGGAAAGCCCCGTGGATACCAGTTTTGATAAGACCAAATTCAAAGAACTGGCGGGACGCTTAGGTCATTTACCGGAAGGGTTCGCGACTCATCGCCAGGTGCAAAAAATACTGGAGGACCGCCATCGCATGGCTGCGGGAGCCATGCCGGTCAACTGGGGTTTTGCTGAGGTGATGGCTTATGCGACCCTGATTGATCAAGACGTGCCGGTTCGCTTAACTGGCCAGGACGTGGGGATCGGTACGTTCTCACACCGGCATGCCGCGCATCATAATCAAAAAACAGGCAAGCGCATCATTCCGCTGAACCTGCTGCGTGAAAATGTCACATTTGATTTGTATGACTCGCTCCTGTCGGAAGAAGCGGTACTTGCGTTCGAGTATGGTTATGCGACCACGGCGCCAAATACTCTGGTCATTTGGGAAGCACAATTTGGGGACTTCGCCAATGGCGCGCAGGTGGTGATTGATCAATTTATCAGCTCGGGAGAAACCAAATGGCAACGCCTGTGTGGTTTGACCATGCTGTTACCTCATGGGTTTGAAGGTGCGGGTCCGGAACACTCCTCTGCGCGGCTTGAGCGTTTCCTGCAGATGTGCGCAGAACATAACATGCAGGTGTGTGTACCCTCGACGCCAGCGCAAGTGTTCCACATGTTGCGGCGTCAGGCCCTGAGGCCGGCACGACTGCCTTTGATTGCGTTGACGCCGAAAAGCCTGTTACGCCATAAACTAGCCGTTTCCACCTGGGAGGCGATGTGTGAAGGCTACTTCCGTAACGTCATCGGGGAGATAGATGACATTGACCCGGAACAGGTGACCCGTTTAGTGCTGTGTAGCGGTAAGGTCTATTACGACCTTCTGGAAGCTCGGCGTGAGCAAAACGTGTCGAATATCGCTATCCTCAGGTTAGAGCAACTGTATCCTTTCCCGGAAGAAGAGTTCGCGGCAAAAATTGCCCCTTACACCCATCTGACAGAAGTGGTCTGGTGCCAGGAGGAACCGATGAATCAAGGTGCCTGGTACGCAATGCAGCATAGGCTAAGGCACAGCATTTTGGAGCTAGATGAAAATTTGTACTTGGCTTATGCCGGTCGGGAGGCCTATGCCGCACCTGCGGTAGGATATGCCAGTGTACATAACGAGCAACAAAAGCAGTTGGTGCATGATGCACTATTTGGTTAATTAACAAGGTTATGGACAAAATGGACATAAAGGCACCCACCTTTCCCGAATCGATTACTGAAGGCACGGTGGCCCAGTGGCACAAACAGGTGGGTGAGGCGGTCAGTCGCGATGATCTGTTGGCTGACATTGAAACCGATAAAGTGGTGATTGAGGTTGTCGCTCCCGACGATGGAGCCCTCACACAAATTCTGAAAGCCGAAGGGGATACGATCGAGTCCGAAGAGGTTATAGCGCACTTCTCGGCAGGTAATGCTGCAGTGGTGGCGCCTGTCGTGAGCGAAGAAGAGACGGACGATGAGGACCTGACCGGCCCCGACGCGATAGCAAGTCCAGCAGCACGAAAATTAGCCGCAGAAGCCAGCTTTGACATCACACAAGTGACGGGTACCGGACGAAGTGGTCGTATTACAAAAGAAGATGTTGCGCGTGCGATTGCGCTAATGCCGCAAAACTCTGTCAGCACGGAGCCGACGGGTTCAGAACCGATGGCGGCTGCGGTCGAGGCCCCAGTATTAACAGACCAAATTCAGACCGATCATGCCGATGAGCGTGTTGAGCGCAGGGTGCCCATGACTCGATTGCGTGCCACCATTGCGCGACGCATGGTAGAAGCGCAGCACAATGCGGCGATGTTAACAACATTCAATGAAGTCGACATGGGGCCGGTGATGGCTTTGCGCAAGCAATACCAGGATGAGTTTAAAGCGGCACACAACGGGACCCGATTGGGTTTCATGTCTTTTTTTGTAAGAGCAGCGACGGAAGCTCTCAAGCGCTTTCCGTCGGTGAACGCTTCGATCGATGGAAATGATATCGTTTATCATGGCTTTTACGATATTGGCGTGGCGGTGTCGACTGAGCGTGGTTTAGTGGTGCCGGTCGTACGTGAGGCTGATGCGCTGAGTCTGGCGCAGATCGAGGATCAAATTAATGGTTATGGTGTTAAGGCGCGGGAAGGCAAGCTGGCTCTCGAAGACATGGCCGGTGGTACATTCACCATCTCGAACGGCGGCGTGTTCGGCTCCTTGATGTCCACGCCCATATTAAATGCACCGCAGACGGGGGTCCTAGGACTGCATAAGATACAGGACCGAGCTGTGGTTGTGGACGGTGAAATTGTGGCCCGTCCGATGATGTATCTGGCATTGTCATACGATCACCGATTAATTGATGGGCGAGAAGCGGTACAATTCCTGGTCGCGATCAAAGGCATGATCGAAGACCCGGCAAGAATCTTACTGGAACTTTAAAATATGAGTGAAAATTACGACGTTATTGTTATTGGCGCGGGCCCTGCAGGGTATGAAGCGGCGATACGCTGTGCGCAACTGGGCTTGAACACGGCGTGCATAGAGAAAAGTCTAGGCAAAGATGGTGCACCCATTCTGGGTGGAACCTGCTTAAACTGGGGTTGTATCCCCTCGAAGACGCTGCTGGATGCGTCGCACAAGTATGTGGAAGCGAGCCAGCATTTTGCGGATATTGGTATTAATGCCCCTAATGTCAGTGTTGATGTACCGAAAATGATCGCGCGCAAAGATGAGGTGGTGAAGGGTCTGACCGGCGGTATCAACGGCTTGTTTAGCGGCAATGGTGTCAAAGCCCTTTATGGCTCCGGGAAATTGATGGCCAATCGACAGGTCGCTTTCACACCCCATGACGGCGAAGAACAGATGTTACAGGCGGAGCACGTGATTCTTGCACCCGGCTCCGTGCCTGTTCAAATTCCGCCGGCCCCATTGACCGACGACCTCATCGCCATTCTACAGGTGCGCTGAATTTTGAAGCTGCTCCCCCTCGCCTGGGTGTGATCGGCGCAGGGGTGATAGGTCTGGAACTCGGAAGTGTGTGGAATCGTTTGGGTTCAGAGGTTGTTGTCCTTGAGGCTCTGGAAGAGTTTTTACCCATGGCGGATGAGCGGGTTGCGCGTGATGCAAAGAAAATCCTCACCGGTCAAGGCCTGGATATCCGCCTGGGAGCCCGAGTAAGCGGTGCCGAAGTGGTTGGCGATGAAGTCGTGGTCAGCTATCAGGACAAGAACGGCGATCAGACAATGACCGTTGATAAGTTGATTGTGGCCGTGGGACGGCGCCCCTTCACGGAAGGCCTGTTATCGGCGGATTGTGGAGTTAATCTTGATGAGCGTGGGTTCTTATACGTGAATGACCTATGCCAAACCGATGCGCCCAATGTTTACGCTGTCGGTGATGTCGTGCGTGGACCTATGCTGGCGCATAAAGGTATGGAAGAAGGCGTTATGGTGGCTGAGCGTATTGCCGGGCTGAAACCGTTGGTCAACTATGACACCATTCCCAACGTGATCTACACACATCCGGAAATTGCCTGGGTGGGCAAAACTGAACAGCAGTTGAAGGCAGATGGTGCGAACTACAGCGTAGGGAGTTTTCCGTTTGCAGCAAGTGGCCGGGCGCTAGCCGCAAATGACACCCAGGGAATGGTGAAGGTGATTGCAGATGCGGACACTGATCGTTTACTGGGGGTGCACGTGCTAGGGCCGCAGGCCTCTGAAATGATCGCTCAGGCGGTGATCGCGATGGAGTTTGATGCCAGTGCTGAGGACTTGGGATTGATCATGTTTGCGCATCCTACCTTGTCAGAGGCATTGCACGAAGCTGCGCTCGGAGTTGCTGGACATGCCATTCATATGATTAATCGTAAAAAGAACTAGAAGGAGAGGATTGTTTCGTGAATTTACATGAATATCAGGCCAAGAGCCTGTTTGCGGACTACGGATTGCCGGTGTCAGAAGGCTATGCCGTGGATACGGCAGACGAAGCCGTTGCCGCAGCTGAAAAAATCGGTGGCAGTCGCTGGGTCGTTAAGGTGCAGGTCCACGCTGGCGGACGGGGTAAGGCCGGTGGCGTTAAATTAGCTGATTCCCTTGATGAAGTGAGGGCGTTTGCCGACCAGTGGATTGGAAAAAATCTGGTTACTTTTCAAACGGATGAGCATGGACAACCGGTCAGTAAAATTTATGTTGAAAGCTGCACGGATATTGACCGCGAGCTGTACCTTGGTGCCGTTGTTGACCGGGGTTCTCGACGGATAGTTTTTATGGCCTCTACTGAGGGCGGTGTCGAAATTGAAACGGTGGCAGAAGAGACGCCAGAAAAAATTCTTCGCGCAGAGATCGACCCGTATGTAGGCGCACAGCCTTACCAAGGTCGTGAACTTGCTTTTAAACTCGGTTTGGAAGGGCCACAAATCCGTCAGTTCACCGATTTGTTTTTAGGCTTAGCGAAGCTCTTTCAGGAATCGGACTGTGCGCTGCTTGAGATTAATCCTTTGGTCGTGACTGATGAAGGCAATATTCATTGCCTGGATGCGAAGGTCAACATCGACGGTAATGCGCTTTATAGGCAGCCCAAACTTGCGCAAATGAACGACCCCAGTCAGGAAGATGAACGAGAAGCACAGGCGGCAGAGTACAACCTGAACTACGTCGCGCTTGATGGCACGATAGGGTGCATGGTGAATGGTGCTGGCCTAGCCATGGGCACCATGGATTTGGTTAAACTGCAAGGCGGCAACCCCGCAAATTTCCTGGATGTGGGTGGTGGCGCAACGAAAGAAGCTGTGGCCGAAGCGTTCAAGATTATTTTGTCTGATGAAGCAGTTACAGCGGTCTTGATCAACATATTTGGTGGCATTGTGAGCTGTGCGACGATCGCGGAAGGCATTATTGGTGCGGTGGAAGAAGTGGGCGTTCAAGTGCCTGTTGTGGTTCGCTTTGAAGGCAATAACTCAGAGCTCGGTCGTCAGACGTTAGCTGACAGTGGGTTAAACATTATACCAGGCGAGTCGTTAGCTGATGCCGCACAAAAAGCGGTAGCGGCCGCTGCAGGAGGTCAAGCATGAGTGTACTGATTGATAAAAACACCAAAGTGATTTGCCAAGGATTCACAGGCGCGCAGGGCACTTTACATAGCGAGCAAGCATTGGCGTATGGGACGCAGCTTGTAGGAGGTGTCACGCCGGGTAAAGGCGGTAGCGAACACCTTGGCTTGCCGGTATTTGACACTGTAGCTGATGCAGTGGCTGCAACAGGCGCGACGGCAACCGTGATCTATGTTCCGGCTGGATTTTGTAAAGATTCGATTTTAGAAGCCCTCAATGCCGGCATCGAGCTGATTGTTTGTATTACAGAAGGCATTCCAACGTTGGATATGCTGGCGGTTAAAGCACGCCTTGATGCCAGCAATGCACGCATGATCGGTCCTAACTGCCCGGGCGTAATTACGCCGGGTGAGTGTAAAATCGGCATCATGCCGGGGGATATTCACTTGCCAGGCAAAGTGGGGATAGTCTCTCGCTCAGGTACGCTGACCTATGAGGCGGTCAAACAGACGACGGATCGTGGTTTTGGCCAGAGTACCTGTGTGGGGATTGGGGGAGATCCGATTCCCGGTAGCCACTTCATCGACGTTTTGGCGATGTTTCAGGACGACCCGGATACTGAAGCGATTGTGATGGTCGGTGAGATCGGGGGAACAGCCGAAGAGGAAGCTGCGGCGTTCATCAAAGCGAATGTGACCAAACCCGTTGTTGGGTACATCGCGGGCGTGACCGCGCCGGCCGGCAAGCGCATGGGACACGCTGGCGCGATCATTGCCGGCGGTAAAGGTACCGCAGATGAAAAATTTGCTGCGCTGGAAGATGCTGGAGTACGCACCGTCCGCAGTTTGGCTGACATTGGCGACGCGCTGGCTGAGATTACCGGCTGGAGTTAGTCAGTGTGCAGTCTGCCTCCCCGGCAGTTCTGCTAAACCTCTGAAAGATGCGCCGCATAAATCGCGGCGCATCGATACCACCCTTGAAATTGAAAGTCTTGCCCCAACCTATCTGCGGTGTACTGACGAACGCTGAGGAAAAAAAGCAAACCATGAGTGAATCCATGAACGAATCGAGTGCAGAAACACACAGTTTTCAAACGGAAGCGAAACAGCTGTTGAAGCTGATGATTCATTCCCTGTATTCAAATCGGGAAATATTTTTACGTGAATTGATATCGAATGCCTCCGATGCCATCGACAAGCTGCGCTTTAAATCGATAGAGACGCCTGAACTTTTGGGTGATGACAGCGACTTCCACATTGACATCACATTCGATAAAGACGCGAAGCTGCTGACCATCAGTGATAACGGAATTGGCATGACGCGCGAGGAGGTGATTAGTAATTTAGGCACCATTGCTAAATCCGGCACAGCTGAATTTATTTCTAATTTAACCGGTGATCAGAGCAAAGATGCGCAATTAATTGGGCAGTTTGGCGTTGGTTTTTATTCCGCGTTCATGGTGGCAGAGGAAGTTGAAGTACTGACTCGCGGTGCTGGGGCTGAGCAAGGCGTCCGTTGGCGATCGGCCGGCGAAGACTCCTATGAACTCGAAGACGTTGACTTGGCAGATCGAGGCACTCAGGTGGTCCTGCACTTACAGGACGATGCCTTAGAGTTCGCTGAGGATTTGCGCTTACGTAATGTGGTGAGTAAGTACTCGGATCACATTGGTGTGCCGGTGCGTATGTTGCGTCAGCCTGATCCGGTTCCCGCCGCGGAGGGTGAGGAGGCGCCGGAAGAGACGCCGCCGGCCCAACTGGAAGCGGTAAACTCCGCGCAGGCACTGTGGACGCGGTCGCGCAGTGAAGTGAATGACGATGAATATAAAGAATTTTACAAACACGTCTCTCATGATTTTGACGACCCGCTAAGCTGGAGCCACAACCGCGTTGAAGGCAAGTTGGAGTACACGAGTTTGCTCTATATTCCCAAGCGTGCGCCATTTGACCTCTACAATCGAGAAGTGCCCCGTGGTTTAAAACTGTACGTTCAACGTGTGTTCATTATGGACGACGCCGAACAGTTTCTTCCGCTATATCTGCGATTTATCAAAGGTGTGGTCGACTCGAATGATTTACAGCTCAATGTCTCGCGCGAGATTTTACAGCAGGACGAACGGGTGTCTTCCATTCGGTCGGCGTTGACCAAGCGGGTGCTGAATATGCTTGAGACCATGGCAAAAAAAGAGCCCGACAATTATCAGGCGTTCTGGGATGAGTTCGGCGAGGTGCTCAAAGAAGGTGCTGGAGAGGACTTCGCCAATCGAGAAGCATTGGCCAAGTTGTTGCGTTTTGCTACCACCCAGTCTGAAGGTGCCGCAAAGACGGTTAGCCTCGACACTTACTTAGAACGTAAAGTCGAAAAACAGGAGTCAATTTACTATATCTGCGCTGAAACTTACGAAACAGCGAGCCGCAGTCCGCATCTGGAAATGTTCAAAGACAAAGATGTTGAAGTCTTGCTGATGTTTGACCGAATAGATGAGTGGCTCATGAGTATGTTGACTCAGTACAACGATGTGCCATTTGTTGATGTTATGCGCGACGACGTCAGTCTTCCGGGGCAAGAAAAGTCCTCTGATAATGAGGACAGTCAAGACGATGCCGACGCTGATGAAGAACACCCGCTGACCGAGAGAATTACGGCTGCGTTGAGTGATAAAGTGGAGAAGGTTCGACCCTCGAAACGCCTCACCCAGTCGCCAGCTTGTTTGGTGCTGCCCGATTATGCGATGGGTGTGCAGATGCGGAAAATTATGGAGGCCAGTGGGCAGACGATGCCCGAAAGCAAGCCAATTTTCGAATTTAACCCGGACCACCCCCTGGTGCAGCGCCTGGACGGAGAAAGCGATGAAGATCGATTTGCTGAGTTAGTCGGTGTGCTGTTTGACCAAGCCAGTTTGGCTGAAGGGGGCACTTTGAATGATCCAGGCGCCTACGTGGAACGATTAAACAGACTATTGCTCGAGTTGCTTGATAGCTGATTGAATTGTTGGATATTCCTGAACGGCATAGCGTCGGATCGCTGATTGAACTCATTTATCATCAATTTGAGTCCACCAGCTTAAGTTATGGGCATGGTACCGACAATGCGTGGGATGAGGCGGTGGCGTTGGTTCTGACGCTTACAGGGTTCGCTGACGATCCTGCATCGTTGGGCTTAGTCGTGTCGCAGGAGCAAGTTCAAAGCTGCCTGTCTGCTGCTGCGCAACGTACAACCACGCGTCAGCCGCTGCCCTACATATTAGGTGAATGTCGGTATATGGGCTGGCGTTTTTTGGTAAAACCCGGAGTTGTGGTTCCTCGTTCGCCAATTGGGTATTTGTTGCAAGAAGGCCTACAACCCTGGATGCCTAAGACCGTGCTGTCGGTGCTCGATCTGTGCAGCGGCAGCGGGTGTTTGGGGATTATCGCTGCACACTTATTCCCACAAGCGACGGTATGTTTGGTTGAAGTAGATCAACACGCCATTGCAGTGGCGAATGCCAACATTGAACTACACGGCTTACAAGATAGGGTCAGCATACGGCGGGCTGACGTGACCTTACCACTGAGCTTTGAAACGAGATTTGACCTTATCCTGACTAACCCGCCGTATGTGGATGCTGCCGATATGCGCACGTTACCGGCTGAATTTACCGCCGAGCCGGACTTGGGCTTGGCGGCGGGTGACGATGGTTTGAGCGTTATTGCGCCTATTCTTGAACAGGCGTCTAACTGGTTAAGTGAGGCGGGTCTTTTTGTGGGCGAGGTTGGTGCCAGCGCCCGTGCGCTGAATACACGTTACTCAAGTTGGCCCCTGCTTTGGCTTGACCTGCCGCTGGGTGGTGAGGGTGTATTTTTACTTGAAGCGGCTGCGTTAAATTCCCATACTGCGCCCGATTCACACAGCGCCTTAGAGTAGGAACACATGGCAGGAAACAGCATTGGCCAACTTTTTACGGTCACCAGCTTTGGTGAGAGCCATGGGGTTGCTTTAGGCGCCATTATTGACGGGTGCCCGCCCGGTTTGGCGCTGAGTGAGTCGGATATCCAGCCTGACCTCGATCGGCGTCGCCCAGGCCAGTCAAAATATACCACCCAGCGCCGTGAGTCTGATCAAGTTAAAATCTTGTCGGGGGTGTTTGAGGGTAAAACCACCGGAACTTCGATTGGTTTGCTAATCGAAAATGAAGATCAAAAAAGTAAAGACTACAGTGCGATCAAAGATCTTTATCGTCCAGCCCACGCGGATTATACCTACGAAAAGAAATATGGGATTCGTGACTACCGTGGTGGTGGCCGCTCGTCGGCGCGTGAAACGGCTATGCGAGTCGCAGCGGCGGCGATTGCTCGTAAATATTTGCGCGAACAGGCCAACATAGAAATATTTGGGTATTTGTCAGCGATTGGTGATATCGATATTGAGTTTGAAGACCGTAAGTACGTCGAGGCCAATCCGTTTTTTTGCCCAAACGCGCGGCAGGTTCAGGACATTGCTGAGTTAATCGATGAACTTCGTCGAGCGGGCGATTCAATTGGTGCCGAAGTTACGGTCTGTGCCAGCGGTGTGCCCGTGGGTCTGGGTGAGCCCGTGTTCAATCGGCTAGACGCTGATTTGGCGGGAGCGTTGATGGGTATCAATGCGGTCAAGGCGGTCCAAATCGGCGATGGTGTTGAGGTTGTGCGTCAGCGCGGTACGCAGCACCGTGACGAAATGGCACCCGAAGGATTTCTGTCCAATCATGCGGGAGGCATTCTCGGTGGCATTAGCTCTGGGCAGTTGATTGAGGCGCGCATTGCGCTTAAGCCAACCAGTAGCCTGACCACGCCGGGGCGCTCGGTGGATCGGTCTAATAATCCGGTCGAGGTGGTGACCAAAGGACGTCATGATCCCTGTGTCGGTATCCGCGCTACCCCTATTGCGGAAGCGATGATGGCCATTGTGATTATGGATCATTTATTGCGACACCGAGGACAGATGGGGCCTCAGTGAGCAACGTTCAGCCCACGTCAGGTAGGAAATCAAGCCGGTAAAGTTAGCTCACGTAAGGTCGGATCTCGTCAACATCAAGAAAGGCACCGGGCCTGTGTGTAGTGCGATTATCGAGCAGGTCTCTTGGTCGTGGCTATTGACTCGCGCATCGTACGCCGGACCGGGCCGTCAGACCAGGTGTCATGGGAATTTTTCAGACATTGAGTTTGAGTTATCAAATCTGCCCACTTAGACTGCGCGCACGTAAAAAAGGACACGCTTGTGGCTGCAAAGACTCTGTATGACAAGGTTTGGGATGCGCACTTTGTAGGTCGTCGGCAAGACGGCAACAGTTTGATTTATATCGACCTGCAACTGTTGCATGAGGTCACCTCTCCTCAAGCCTTTGAAGGTTTGACGCTCAACAAGCGTCCACTGTGGCGGGTGGGCGCTAATCTGGCCACGCCGGATCATAATGTACCTACGGATCAGCGCAATTTAGGGCTCAAGGGCATTACGGATGAGGTAGCGCTCGAGCAGGTGGTGACGTTGGATCAGAATTGCAAAGCGTTCGGTGTAGAGCAATTTGACATTCTCGATCAACGCCAGGGCATAGTGCATGTGGTAGGTCCCGAACAAGGAGCCACGATGCCAGGTATGACCATTGTATGCGGTGACTCGCATACTTCGACCCATGGAGCGTTTGCAGCCCTGGCCCAAGGCGTGGGTACCTCTGAAGTTGAGCATGTGATGGCAACGCAGTGCCTGGTGCAGAACAAGGCCCGTAACTTTGCAGTCGAGGTGGTTGGTCAATTGGGGCCATTGGTTTATGCAAAAGATCTGATCCTCGCCATCATTGGCCGTTTGGGCACGGCGGGGGCCACCGGACATACGCTGGAGTTTATGGGCAGCGGTGTTCAGGCGTTATCGATGGAAGGTCGTATGACACTGTGTAACATGGCGATTGAAGCCGGTGCCCGAGCTGGGATGGTGGCGGTGGATGACACCACGATAGACTACATTCGGGGTCGTCCCTTTGCGCCGGAGGGCGCGCTTTGGTCCCAGGCAGAAGCCTATTGGCGAACGCTCGTCAGTGATGCCGGTGCGCACTTTGATCAACGCCTAATCCTGGATGCCGGAGAGGTCGCGCCACACGTTACCTGGGGTACTTCGCCTGAGCAGGTCGCGGCGGTGGGTGGCGTAGTACCATCACCCGATCAGTTCGATGACCCAGTTCAAAAGGAAGCCGCTCAACATGCGTTGCGTTATATGGATCTCAAACCCGGACAAGCGATCAGTGAGATACAGCTTGATCGGGTTTTTATAGGCTCATGCACCAATGCACGGATTGAGGATTTGCGCGCGGCTGCCGCCGTGGTCAAGGGGAAACGTGTCGCGTCCAATATCAGGCAAGCGATGGTCGTTCCAGGTTCAGGATTGGTCAAAGCTCAGGCAGAAGAAGAAGGCTTAGCGCAGATTTTTGTTGACGCCGGGCTTCAGTGGCGCGCGGCAGGATGCTCGATGTGTCTCGCGATGAATCCAGATAAGTTGGGTCCCGGAGAACACTGCGCCTCCACGTCGAATCGTAACTTTGAAGGACGCCAGGGGCATGGCGGCCGCACACACTTAGTTAGCCCGGCAACGGCTGCGGCAGCGGCTGTTGCGGGTCATTTTGTCGACGTCAGGGAGTGGTCGTAATGCAG
>Ga0129353_1256478_pt1 | contig 12253 bp, 16 predicted proteins | sample CPBNA2_4_FD_105431 | JGI IMG/M metagenome (GOLD analysis project Ga0129353, IMG submission 105431) | Freshwater to marine salinity gradient microbial communities from Chesapeake Bay, USA - CPBay_Sum_27_0.2_RNA2 (Metagenome Metatranscriptome) | ecosystem: Environmental > Aquatic > Marine >...
CTTGGCTGTAGTCCTTCCATGGATTCTCTTATCTTTTCCATTGTATCTTTTAATGTTGCATTAAAAGTTCCCATAATTCCTCTTGGCTTTTGAGTAGAGGCTAATGGATCAGACATAGATAGATTACTTAGGGAACTAGCTGAACCCATTTGTGTAGATCCAGATGTTTTCGCAGGAGATAGTCCTGCTGTTGTTAATGCGGAAGCATTACTATTACCCATGTCAGTAATCTTAATTGGTTTTGATGTAGTTGAAAGAGGTGAATAATCACTTCTAGCTCCTGAAAGCGGTCCTAGCCCATAATAGGAAACAGGGCTGGCTATGACATCTTTATCTTGATCCTCATCTTCGTTAAGAAGGCTAGACTCAATGAAATCACCTCGTGCTAAATATCTGTTCATCTCATTTCTCCGTATTCAGGTCTTATCATTCCTAATAAATTATTTTGTTGTAAAGAACCACCTTGAGATTTATATTGTGGTATTTCTTCAATATAAGGTGGTACTATGGAATCATACCCTTCTGAAATCATAGAAGCATCATTAGGGTTATTATATAAGTACATCTCATTAACACTAGGTCTTGGAGTTGGCATAGACATTTCTAAAAGTAATTCTTCAGGGTCTGGAAAGTTAATCTCTGGTTGATTATTCATAAGAGCCATTGCCTGTTCTTTTGACATGCCATCATCTGCTTTACGATCGTATGAATAAGGAGTATCTATGAAATAATCAATAGGCGAAGATTTACTGAAATAGTAACCAAAAGGATTATCTAGCATTTGTTCTGTTACAGCAGTTTCTAAAGCATCTCTATCTTGCATAGCTCTAAGATTTGCTTCATCTACACCTTGAGAAGAACTGTATCTAGGTCTTTTGTAGTTGTAACCTTCAGGCATTCCACCCTTTGCATGATACTGTGTACTTAACGGTCCAACCTGTCCACCCTGATTAAACAGTCCAAGAGCTTTACCAGCAATTAAACCAGCACCGATATAAGGTACTGCTGTACCTAAAGCTGCCATGCCAGCACCCATGCCAGCACCTGTTGCACCTGTAGCTGCTAAAGATGGAGCTAATGATTGTCCAGCCAAAGCAATTTCTGCACCACCTGTCAGTCCTGCATTAGCCAAAGCAGCATTAGTAGCCGCTTGACCTGCTACTGCACCAGCACCAGCTGATCCTGCAGGATTAATTGCATTAATCATTTTTTGCATATAAGGTTTAACCCCTGAAGTAGCCATTTTTTGTCCAGTATTTAATGCACCTTCCATAGCTCTTTGCTTAACCATATCACCCATTTGCCCAGCGATTCCTTGTTCTGGTTGAGGAACATTAGCAATTTGTGCTTGGTATTGTTTTATTTTCATTTTTTCTTCTTCATTTGGACTTGCTATTTGAATTTCCATTATTTACCTCCGCCTGAAGATGTTTGAGTATTGGTTTGAGGAGCACCAGATAGATATCCAAAATATCTTTGAGCACTGGTATGAGGAGCATCTAGTCTTTCTTGAGCATACTTTTGTTTTGTTGTTCCTACTTTTCCAAGATCACCAATTCCTTCTTCCATCATTTTTAACCGTTCCATTTGTTGTTCTCTTGATCTGTTAGCTAGTGCAGATTCTCTAGCCATCATAGCTCTTCTAGAACCGAATGTACCTTTTCTATATGAAGAAAAATCTTGTTGTCCAGCAAGGTCTTTTAGAGCCCTTCTATTTGCAGACTCCATATCGTATGCTCCTCTTCCTGATATCTTATCATAAGCAGCCTGTTTTTGTGAGTCAAGAGCTTCTTCTTGTTCAGGAGTTAACGCAGCTAGTATTGAATCTGGACCTCCAGCAACTTCACTTTCGTAACGACCAGTAACATCTTTAAGTACTCTTTCTAAATAAGGTTTAAACTCTTCGTCAATTCCTGATTTAGTTACAGTAGTTGTTCCTCCTCCTCCTCCGCCTTTCATGCATATGCTAATATTTATTTTATTAGCAAGAGATTTAGGTAATCCTGTAGTATCCCTTCGCATATCATATATACCTAGATTAGGTTCATAATCATTATTCATCTTTATTCTCCTGTATTACACCTCTTACTGAGACATGTATTTCTGCACTATATCTTTTTTGTAAGAAGCGACCATAATCTATAGCTTCTTTTTCGTTTTGAACAGAGTCAGCCCTCCAACTTTTTCCTCCATATTTCTTTATATGAGCTATCATATAATCAAATAGACGACATACAACATAAGCATTATTATAATCGTGATCAACTATACAGTCTTTAACATCCATAACCCATTGATCATTATAATAATTACTATAGGTTTCTGCGGAAAGAAAGCCTCTCAGTTGAGTACCGTCATAGTCGCCTATTACTAGTACATGAGGGCTTCCTTCCTTTTGTTTTCTAACTAAATCTAAAAAGAATGAAATCCAAACAGCTTCATTCCTTTCATAACCTTTGTATTCATTGTCTTGACAAGATTTATTCATTAGCTTAATGGCTTCAAAAACATCATTATCTTTTATAATCTTTATCATTGTCTACTTTTTACCTTATCTTGAAGATCTGAAAAACTAGTAGCCTCAGATATGTCTGTGATTAAGTTTATTTGTTTTTTATTTAATAAATTTAACTCTCTTACAAGTGATAATAATGTTAAGTTTAACGTTTTATTATCAGTAAGAGGCGGATTAATTAATGCCATTACTTTACTCCTCCTTGAGTTGCTCTCAATTGTAATCCTGAAATATTCCATCCTTTATTATTATTAGCTAAATAACCATTGGAAGTATCTCCTACTGCATCATCAACTCTAAAGTTAATAAATCTTCCTTGTGATCTGACATCTACTTTATACTCAGAGGATACTACAAATTCATTAATAACAAGTTTATTACTCCTAGAATCAGATTGACTGTCATCTACAGGAGATGTTAGAAAGGCTTTTTCGCCAGGATAATTAGTTCCTCTTGCTCTAACTTGGAGAGTTGCTCTTTGAAGATCACCTCCTGACGTAGTTATTGTACCACCATCTGCCCATAATGAAATACTCTCTACTGTTTCCGTATTGAAAGTAGGAGTAATTGATATTTGCTCTCTTTCAAAATAAGAAATATAATTAGTTCCATCAAAATCAAATCCCAAATCCCCAGCTCTTAGTCTATTTAAAACTATATTATTATCATAATAAAACTGAGCAAAAATAGGATATAAATTAGTAGGATTAATTTTATTATTCGCCCAAGGTCTTACTAAATCTAAGGTAGTATTTATACTAGTTCCTGTAGTAGATTGGGCTGGAGAGGTAGCTGGTACTAAAGTACCTTCTGAAACAGCAATAAGTGATGCGGTTGCAGGAGCTACACTTGCATCTATTAATTGGGTAGCAGGGCTAAATGATTTAACAAAACTACCAGATAATCCAAATTGAGTAGGACTAACGTCAAGATACTGAGGTGTAACCGTATCATCAGGTATTACATCTATATTCCTGAGAGTTGATAATTCGCTTAAGGCTTGCTGCATAGCAATTAACGTATCAACTACAGCTCCATTTGGTTTGGAATTTTCTACTAATGGATCTCCACTTGGATTATAGTATAATGCTAAATATGATGCATTGTCTGTTACACCAGTGTCTCCATATGTATTATCGTTTTGTGCTGGTGTAAATTCTGGATCTAACAATCTTCCTGGACCTTCTCCATAATGTTTATCCCAAATAACACTATCACCTGTAGATGTTTGTAGTGTAATTGTAACACGAGTCATCTTAGCATATACTGCATCTATTCCTTCAGTTGTAACTGAAATATCACTGCCTGTAGAGTCTGCTATTAAAGGAGTCACAAGTGTTCCTGTTCTAACATCACCATTGACAACTGTATAACTAAATTCTCCAGCTACAGCTAATCGATTTACACTTGTAAATGTAAGAACATTGTTAACCCTTGAAACAGTAAAATGAGAATACTCAGGATGATTAGTATAAGTAAGTGTAGTACCTGCAGGAATATCTGAAACTACATTCGGACCTACTTGAATATTAGGATGCTGAAAATCTCCAGGTTCTGAAACTCCAATTATTTCAGTTCCTGGAGCAAGTCCAGGTCCTGAGATTGTGGCTGGACGTAAAAAATCTGTTTTAATACCAGCAACACTTGCTAATTGTATGATAACTCCACCTGCTGTTCTTAGCACAGTAGTTGTTAAAGTGCCTGAAGGCACTCCAAATTCTTCTTGAATTTTGGTTGCTATCTCTGTTGATGTAATCTCTTCTACATTAGTAGGTGAGCTTCCTGAATCAGGATCAAACGCAGCTGTACTATCAAAATCAACAGTAATTGGAGCTCCTAATGGAGGTATTAATTTTATTCTATCAGTTACACTATGTGCTGCCCTTCCAGCTCTTACGCTTTGATATGGCGGTGCTGGTTGAGTAAACATACTACTTGAAAAATCATTAGGAAAAGAACCTGAATAAAGAGGAGTAACTGAAATTCCAAAAGGGTTAATTGGTCCTACTGTCGCATGAGTAGCTCGGACAAAAGAAGGATTAACAAAGCTACTACTTGTAAAAGCAGAGCTAGCATTAATAATCGTATTCAGTCTTTCTGTAATGTTATAATCGTTATTGCCTGCATTTGTGCTAAGAGAATATTTAATATTGCCTTCTATTATCAGAGAAGACGTTGAGCCATCAGGAAAGGTTACTTCCAGATTTACTAGAGGTATTCCATTATCTATACCAGTTTGAGTTGTAGCTACTGTAACTGTTCCTAAATCTGCTCCAAATTGACTACCCACTGCATAAGTAGTTCCACCTGTTGGAACTTGATATTTAGTATATAAAAAGCTTCCACCCTGACCAAAGACAGGACGAGGTCCTCCTGTTGTTGCTGTAAAAATAAGTTTTAAATCAGAAGTACTGTTTGCCAAAGAAGAAGATACGCTATATAAGGAATTGCTATCTCCATTAAACTGTGGAATAGCTTGTATCTTTGGTAGTATATCATCTATTAAACCTTGCTGAGTAGTTATGTTTTTATCAAACTCTATTTCTGCAAATATATAGTTAGGATCATCACCTAAACCTTCAGTTGTAGGATAATTTCGTAGTTTTAAACCTATAGCAGGACTATCTGCAAGGGAAACTCCATATACACCAGCAGCTGTTCCTCCGTTAACGGAATCATTAGTTTCTGTAGCATTAAAGTTAGAAGTACTGCTTGGATTTTGAGAAGGAAAATAAACAAATGTTACATTAGAAAAAGTTCGATCAGATCCTGGTACATCTGAAGTTAAAACTAGGTTACCATTTCCACCGTTAGGTACTACACTAGCAGTCCAGTCAGAAAGAGGTCCATCATAATTAGGATCATTAATATAATCTCTCGCTGCATATAAAAAATCATTTAGTGATTTAAGTTGAAGAGGTAATCCAGTTCCAAATACATCAGTAGAATTTAATTGGTAGGTAGTAGCGGCACTAGATTGTGGAAAAAATGCATCCCTATTACCATTAAAAGTTATCCAAGCTTGATTAGAAGTTCCACTTACTCTAAAAGTAGGACTACTTACTCCTCCCCATGCTAATGTAGCTACTGCGTTATTAGCAACTGGACCAGTATTATTATTACCAGAATTATATGGAATAGTTATTTCTTGTACGTCTCTAAAGTCAGTACTAAAGTCAGAAAAAAAAGAATTATGTATTTCTACGATTGCTTTAGTTCCTACTGTTGGTTTTGGTGTACTGCCAGTAATAGTAACTTCTTGAACTTCGTGTTTACCTACATTAGTATAACCAGCATTTCCTGAATTTCCTTGAAGAGCTAGCCTTGCGGTAGGAATTCCACCACCTTTAATTGGTCCAATAGCACCTGAAGAAACATTATTAAGCTCTCTTATTGTCCAAGTATTATCTCTATAATTCCATATTAAAGCCTCATCACATTCACCTTCAATTGAAGCGAGTGTTGGATAACAAATCCAAATTTCATTTTCTCTATGATTTAATAAGGTAAATAATTTTTGTTCATGTATAGGATTTAGATTATTAAAGAAATAATCTCTTACTCTACTATCAGATACTGATTGTATATCTCCTGGATTTCCAGCAAAAAGATAAATATCATTTTTACCTATAACAAAATGCTTACCATCATATTCAACTATTCCCCCTCTTGTTAACGTTCCATATTCATCAGTTACAGGACTGAAAGCTATAGGGTCTGTAGAATCATCTGTAAGCGACATTTGGCTTATACTATTTGATGAATAGATATAAAGATTTCCTTGTAGACTCACCATGTCTTTTATTAAGCTTGATTCTGAAATTACAAAATCATTTGAAGTTGATGTTTCGTCGTCGACTTCCCAAGAACTTGGTAAAGCTCCAGGAACGGCAATGCTAGATGTTCTAACAAGTCCAGGTTGTTTTCTATAAATACCGTTTTCATCTTTCTCTGTAATATCACCTGCTACTAGTAAAGCACCAAAAGATGCTATAATACCACAAGAAATATCTACTCGATTTCTAGAATTTACAGTTACTAAAATATCATTACTTTTAGTTAAATTTCCAATATAAATCACTGTTTGATTACTAGCCTTATCATTATAAATTTGAAAATTTGTAGTACCTATTGAAGGTAGATTACTAATAGCTGGAAGTTGACCTGGTACAAACCCAACATTATTAGGTGTTCCTGTCCCTGCAGGATTACCTGCCTGTACAGTTCTTGCAACCCCAGCAACAGTTACTTCTACACTTGAAATATCAAAATTTACAAGACGACCAATGTTAAATACATCTGAAACTCCTGTGCCTCCATGGGTTGTAATTACTGATCTTTCATTAACAAACTCACCATCCCATCCAGGCAATTCTGCTAATATTAAATCAGTAAGTAATCCACTTCCTCCATTATCATTTATATAATGTGGTTTCTCAATTCCATTATTTATAATAAAAGAAAAACCTCCATTAAAAAGAGTACTGTGCCAACCTGTATCTGTAAAAGTAAAACCATTTAATAGTCCAAATTTTATCGCTGCTGAAGATAAAGTTAAAAATGTAGAATTATTAATTGTTATTGTTGATCCTACAATATTGGTTACTCTAGTTCCTTTAGGAATTCCAACACATTCAATATAATCTCCAATTACGATACCTGAAGGATCTGCTACAGTTATATCTGTTGATCCTGATGCTGCATTAGCAGTTGTTTCAACTGCATTAGACACCATATTTAGAGGTGGGGTTATGTCTACTTGATTACCAAGGTGATCTTGTGCATAAACTTTTTGACCTACTCTAATATCATCCCTTAAATAGTCTACTACCCAAATATAAAAACAACCATCAGGCTGTAAAGTAGGATGTTCCCATACTTCAACATGTCTTATTTTTCCAAATTTTTCATTGGCAGGAACAAGGTCTTCTGCTATATTATTAAGCAATAGCTCGCCTTCCATCTTCCTAATTGCATTATCTTTAAATCTAACATTTTTAACATCTGTAAATATGTTAGATGCAAGAGAAATAGGTGGTGTATCAATTACAACACCGTTAGCCGAAACATCAGTTATATTGATTATATTATCTGCCATTTATTTCTCCTTTTGTTCTTTTCTAAGCACACTCTCTAATGCCAGTTGTTGGGTCGATAAAGCAAGCTTCAACCTTGTCTTCTTCTTGAGCCACTTCCTCAACTTCGCCAGATACCTTCTCTTTTTCTTCCACGGTCTCGTTGAAGATTCCGAATCGTTTTCCATTAATACGGAACGTAGTACACCCTTTCGCCCCACCTTTCCATGCATTAACATATACTTGTTTAAATGAATCATAGTCCACATCACCACTTACGTTACAAGTTTTTGAACATGCACTGTCAATATAGTGTTGAGCTAATAATAACACCTTAAGATGATCATTAACACTGATACTATCTGCAGTACGACCTTCTACTCCATGAGAGTAAGCGTAATCCTTTACGGTCTCGACAATCGGACCATCAAAAGTTTGTATAGTTCTATCATACTTATGACTAAAGACAGGTTCAATTCCTCCACTAACGTTATCACCTATAATACTAATAGTACCTGTAGGTGCGATTGATGTGAGATGGCTATTACGTATTCCGTGTTCTCTTATAAGACTCTGTACAGAAGCTGGTAACGACCTAATATAATTACTTTTAAGATAATCTTTTCTAAACAATGGAAAAGATCCTTTCTCTTTTGCTAATAAAGCAGAGGCTTTATAGCAGTTATCTCTTAGACATGCAAAGATTTTCTCTGCCCATGTCATAAATTCTTTTGATGCATATGGATATCCAAGCATTTCACCAGCATTTGCCATACCAGTAACACCTAATCCCATACGTCTTTTATTCTTTGCTTCATCTTCTTGTGCTTTTAATGGATAGATAGTTCTATCAACGACATTATCCATAGCTCTCACAACTTCAGGTATATCTTTTTTAAATTGATCAAAGTTAAAAACATAACCACTACTATCCTTTTCAAGATATTTAGTTAAGTTAAATGACCCTAATAAACAAGCACCATAAGCTGGTAGTGGTTGTTCACCACAAGGATTAGTTGCATAGATTTCTTCGCAATACCATAGGTTATTCATCTCTTTAATACGATCAATAAAGAGAACTCCAGGCTCTGCCCAATCCCAAGTCGAAGACATTATCTCATCCCATACCATTTGGGCTGAAAGAGTGCCACGATGCTCACCATTAAAGTAAAGGTCGTAGTCAGACCCACTGTCCAGAGCTTCCATAAATGCATCTGTAATCCCGACTGATATGTTAAACCCTGTAAGCTTATCATTATTACGTTTAGCTCGTACAAAGTCAAGTATATCAGGATGGTCAATCCTAAGCACACCCATTTGTGCTCCTCTCCTGTGACCAGAACTAGCAATCGTTTGACACACTGCATCAAACACTTGCATAAAAGAAATAGGACCACTAGACTTTGAATCGAGAGACTTAATATGATCGCCCCTAGGTCTGAGCTTACTAAAATCGTATCCAATGCCTCCTCCCTTTCTCATGGTCTCAGCAGCTTCACTTGCTCTTTGCATGATAGATTCCATGCTATCGTCTATATCTCCTGATACAAAACAATTATAAGCAGTAGTAATACGATCAGAGCCTATGGCTGATTGTACTCGACCAGCAGGTAAGAATCTCATTTCTCCTAATATATCTTCTAGTACGAATCTATGTTCTTCTCCATCTGAAAGTGTTCTTGCTATCCTCTTTATCTTATCATCGAAGGTCTCTCCCTTCTGTCTGTATTTCATTTCATCTATTTCTTGAGCGATGGTCATAGTTGGACCTTCGTAGTTTCTATTTCTTAGCATATTCTTACCTCTATTGTTAATGACGGACTGCCCCTTAAAGGGCGTTTTATATGCTAGTCTTGATACTCTCCAGTTTTTATCATTTGAGTAACTTCTTCTGCTCTACTACCTACTTGCTTATCCCAATTTGAGTCTAGCATTTCAATAGCCGCAGTATCATAATCATGTGCTTCTAATGCAGCCATAGCCTTTTTGAACTTCATAGCAGTTCCTATACCTACATTAAATACAAAGTTAATAAGAGCTTCTTGTCTCACTCCGTCTAGGTCATTATACCAAGGTATGTAATCATCCATAAGTTCTTTTGTTCTTTTTATATCATTGAGGAGTAACATATCGATTTCTTCTTCAGACAATCCTACATCTTCTAGATTTCTTCCTACACCTATTGTCCATTTATCCGAGGTACATTTGTAGAGTGTGTTCTTTACGCCTTCATGTCTTCTTAGTGTCTCTATAAGTTTACTCATGCCTTCCTCGCTTTAGTTATTTTCTTTTTAGCTGCAGGAGTGTTTGCTGCAAACTGTTTACCTTTCTTAATAGCCGCTCTCTTTGCCCTAGTGGTTGAAACGTGTTCAGCTCTCGTGAGAGACTTAACAGCTGAAGCTGGCATATAACGCTCGCCAGTAGCGTTCTTACCTTGGATAGAATTCTTCCCACTCTTTGTTCTCCATTTTTGTTTTGTCCATTGTTTTAAACTTTTTTGTTGTTTAGTTAATGCCATTACGACTTGTATCCTCCTCCTTTAGCCTTATACTCCTTAGCTACCATTTGCATTTTCCTTGCAGATATCTGTCCAGGCTTACCACCTTTATTCCCTGCAAGTATTTTTGTATAAATGCTTTTACGTAGCCCAGGCTTTGTATAATTACCTGAAGAATTAACTGTCGATGTCTTTCCCTTCTTCAAAGGTACTTTCTTTTTTCCACTCATAATCATCAGTCTCCTTATGGCAAATACAATTACATTCTTCTAAATCACATTCATATAATGCACAAGTTTCACATCTCATTTGTTAATTACCTTTTTGATTATAGAGTATTCTAAATGGCTTATCAATATCTTTCGCATATTTTCTGCTCTTTGTCTATCTGTAAAAGAATATTCTCTAATATCATCATGACTTATTTTAAGTGAAAAAACATAAAAAGCACCTTTCTTTACAATACTAGATGCACTTCCTTTTGCAACCCTTGAAGGGCTAATTAATGTACCAAATTCTGTTTCAATGATATTTGTCATTTAGTCAATCCCTTTTGTTTTTCATATGTACGAAGACCACCAAGACCTAGCATACCCATAAGAACAGTCATAAGTGAACCCATGTCAAATGTAGGAAGCTCTGGTATTGTGACTCCAAGATAAGCACAAAGAAATATTGTAACAGGAGCTAATACAAAGTGCCATGCCAAGGCAATACCACATGTCCAACCTATAAACGGTCTCCAACCTGCTACGAATATACTCTTATGTTTAGCTTCTGCTTGATTAATTGCTAGTTGTCCTTTAGCTAACTCTTGAGCGTGTGTCTCAGCCATTGTAGCTACTTCGTGAGCTAGTTTATTCTTCATGTCTTTATCTTCTATAAACTTACCAAGAAGATTACTGACTGGTCCTATTAAAGCAGTAAGCATTATATGTGCTCCAAGTGGCAGTGATTAGAACTTACAGGAACATTGGCTGTTTTTGCAACAACCATTCCGCATGAACTTAATAACATTATGAATATACTTAATAAACTTAATTTGTAATAACTTTTCTTTAAGCATCGCATTCTCCTTTACCTATCCTCTTTTTTAATTTTAAATTTAAATCTACATTGAGACTATTTTTTATAAACATAGACATGGCAATATGAGTATCCCCAAGGAATAACAATATACCTTTATAATATAATTTTCCTTTTTTATCTAGCTCTAATCTAAATTCTCCATCCTCATATACACTCATTTACCTAACCACATTGCTCCTAATGCTGCTACAAAGCCACCAACAATAGCTATAAGAATAAATATAGCAATGCCATCAGCTACTTGTTGTCTTAACTTTTGTTGTGCATAAACTTGTTTTTGTCTTTCTTTTCTTATTCGACCTTCCATAGCCAGTAACTCATCGTATGCTCCTGGACCATGTGTCATGTTTAAAAACATCTTGAGTTCATACCTTTGTTCCTCAAGTTTCTTTTTGGCTGCGTAAGCTTGCAAGGCAGTTGCTTCAACAGAGTCTTTACCAAATAACTTATCAAACACTCCTGGGTTCTTTGCTTGTTTCTCTGCATTGTCAACATCTGATACTGCTCCCATCCATCTTGTTAAGTCTCCAGCCATTTGCTCTAGGTCTCTACCTGCAGCAAAGCCTGCTTTAATGGCAGAAAAAGCTTTACTTGCTGCCCCTACTGCCAGTGATACGGTTACTGGATCTATCATTAGTACACCTTTGTTTTACTGTTTACTTTACTTGGTTCACAAACAGCGACATATTTCCTCGGTGTATCTTGCTGTATTGTTACGTTACTATTTATCCTATTTGCAAAATATAGACATTCGTCTATGCTTCTGAAATAGGTCTGATCAATCTTTGCTGTCCCCAAATAAGTTATGAGTGCAAAGACAAGTTCCATTATTTCATGACTATTGCTACGACTAAAGCAATCACACCAAATGTACTTGCCATAGACATCGCTTCTAGTCTCCACATACGTTTGTCTAATGCACAGAGTTTTTCGTCTACTTGTTTGTATCTCAAGGCACATTCTTTTTCATGTGCCTCAAGTTCTAATTGTACTTTAAGTTCAGGTGTCACTTCCATTTTTTGTTTCATTCTCTTTCTCTATAGATTTAGTTAGATTGTTAATAAAGGCAGCTTTTGC
>Ga0129353_1336932_pt1 | contig 12156 bp, 11 predicted proteins | sample CPBNA2_4_FD_105431 | JGI IMG/M metagenome (GOLD analysis project Ga0129353, IMG submission 105431) | Freshwater to marine salinity gradient microbial communities from Chesapeake Bay, USA - CPBay_Sum_27_0.2_RNA2 (Metagenome Metatranscriptome) | ecosystem: Environmental > Aquatic > Marine >...
CTCTATTTCAATCTCAATCATTTTAGGATTAGGTAACATTCTTTTTTCTAAAATTGAGTTGAGAGGAATAGCTGGTAAATTTTCAGAACCAATAACTGAAATGGAGTTATCTAAATATTCAAAGCAGTTTTTATAAATTTTTGATGCAAGAGATTGAGCAAATGAATTTTGACTTGGTTCTTCACTAATAATAATACAATTACTATGTTGTTTTACCTTTTCATGAATATATTCTTCATCAAGAGGGTATAATGACCTAAGATCAATTATTTCTACTTGATTATGATATTTTTTTGCTGCTTCTTTTGCCCAATAAATACCCATTCCATAGCTTACAATACAAAGACTTTTACCTTTTTCTATATTTTCTTTACTTGCTTGCAATATTGAATTTGCTTTTCCAAGAGGTAAAATATAGTCTTTAGCTGGTTCAATTGATTTAGTATCTTCAGTACCTTTTAATTTACCCCAATATAGTCCTTTATGTTCTAAAATGACTACTGGATTTGGATCGTAGTATGCAGCTTTCATAATTCCTTTTAAATCAGCTGCATTTGAAGGGTAAGCAATTTTTATACCATGGATATTTGTAAGAACTGATTCAACAGATGAAGAGTGATAGGGGCCTCCACTTCCGTAAGCACCTGTGGGAACTCTAATAATACAACTAACAGGCCATTTTCCATTAGATAAATAATATGATCTACTTACTTCGGTAAATAATTGATTTAGTCCAGGCCATATGTAGTCAGCAAATTGAATTTCAACTATAGGCTTAAGTCCCACAGCAGACATCCCAACAGTACTTCCAATTATAAATGCCTCTTGTATAGGAGTATTAAAAACCCTTTCATCTCCAAATGTTTCTCCAAGTGTTGCTGCTTCTCTAAAAACACCCCCTAATCTTTTTCCTACATCTTGACCATAAAGTAAGCATTCTGGATGATCTTGCATTAATTCTTTAATTGCGCATATTCCTGCATCAACCATAAAAATACTTTCACTTTCACTTGGATTTCTATTTCCAGTTTCTTTGTTTATTGTTGTGGGTGCAAATTTATGTTTAAACAAATCCTCTGGATCTGGATCCGAAGCTATAAATGCCTTTTTAAATTCTTCCCCAATTTCATCATTAATTGTTTTTTTTATTTTGGATAATTCAGAACTATCAAAATTATTTTCTAAGAGTAATTTTTCAAGTTTAGGAAGAGGATCTTCTTTTTTTGCTTTTTCTATATCGTCTCTATACCATTCCATTCTAACTCCAGATGTGTGATGATTTAGTAAAGGAACTTTAGCATGTATCAAAACTGGATGTGGATTTTTTCTAATTTCTGAAATTGATTTAGAAATAGTATTGTATGATTCTTCAAAATTTGTTCCATCGATTGAATAACTTTTTATTCCAAATCCTTTAGCATATGTTGCGGCATCAACTGCTCTTGTTTCTGATGAATGTGCAGAAATATCCCATTCATTATCTTGAACTAAATATAATATTGGAAGTTTCTTTAATGCAGCCATCTGAAAAGCTTCAGCAACTTCACCTTCTGTTATTGAAGCATCCCCGAATGAGCAAACGACAACAGGATTTTTTTCTAAATTTTTTTCCTTAAAATTATTTTTTGATTTATAACGTAATCCAAGAGCAATACCTGTGGTTGGAATAGCTTGCATTCCAGTTGCAGATGATTGATGAATAATTTTAGGCATATCATCTCTGTTTAAAGAAGGATGAGAATAATAGGTTCTTCCTGCAGAAAATGGATCATCTTTTTTGCACATTAACTGTAGCATTAGTTCATATGGTGTAATACCGATTCCAAGAAGGATTGAATCATCTCTATAATACGGCGATACCCAATCGTGTTCTTTTAATTGAATAGCAAGAGCAATCTGAATAATTTCATGACCCTTGGATGTTGCATGTACGTATTTTGAGGTTATTTCTTTATTTTCTTCATAAATACTACTTAATGAACGAGCTGTACATATTAATCTATACGCTTTTTCAAGGATTTCTTTTTTGATTTTTTTTTGCCACTTATTTGGTTTTGAATCTTTCAATGGCTTGCTTGGTGAAATCTGATAGAACTAATTGACCGCTATACTCTGCTCTTTCCTCAAGTAGCTTGTCCCAGTGGGAAGTGGAGGACCAAAAGACTTCTTTAAGTTTTTTTATAGCTTCAGGGTTTGATTTTAAAAGTTCTTTGGCTAAAAGATCAATTTCTTTATCCATCTCATCATTTGAGTCAAAAATTTCCGAGTATATTCCTTTTTCTTTTGCCCATTCTGCACTGAACCATTTTGTTGCATTAATTGATAGAGTAGAATAAGCAGAGAGACCAGATTTTCTTTCAACTGCTGGTCCAACTACAAAAGGACCAATACCAACTGCTAACTCACTTAACTTTATTGAAGAAAATTTTGTGGCAAAGCAATAGTCTCCTGCACATGCCATTCCGACTCCTCCACCAACAGCTTTTCCTTGTACTCTACAGATAATAATTTTTTGACATTTTCTACAGGCATTTATAACGTTAGCAAAACCCATAAAAAAAGATTTACCTTCTTTAAAATTTGATATGTTTGATAGTTCATCAAAAGATGCACCAGCACAAAAAACTCTATCTCCTTGACTCTTTAGTATAACAATTTTGATGTTGTCATTATCACCACATTTTTCAATAGTTTGTGCTAACTTTTCTAAAATATGTGATGGTAATGAATTACTTTGAGGGTGATGAAATTCAATTGTACCAATTCCATCTTTTATCTCTAGATTTACCGAACCTTCCATTTATTCAATAATTATCTTTTTTTCTACTGTTCCATCGTCATAAATAATTATGTTTAAATCTTTTGAGTTGATTTTTCTAGCTTTTCCTAGAATATTATAATTTTTAATGATTTTTTTATTTGATTGAATTAATTGATTCTCAATACCGACAAAGCATGAATCAACTTGAACATCTTGAACAACTGTATCTATGCAAAACAAACCATTAAATTGTAATTCTCCTACAATTAACATTACTGAATGAATAGCAGCATAATTAAATGTAGCAGTACAGTTTGGATTTACAGCATTAGGAGGATCTGCATTACCAAAAACATACATCCATGTAGAACCTGTATTTAAAGGAGGGGTTCCATCACCAGGACTTGATACATCTACAAAATTAGTTGGGTCACCTACACATACAACATCATTTATGAATCCAGCAATTGGAGGACAAAAAACTTCAACACTTAAAGTTGTATCGTCTGAAATTCCATCATCATCAGTAACTGTTAATGTAATATCATATAAACCACATTGAGCAAATACATAGTCTGCATTTTGTTGATTAGAGATAGTATTTCCATTGTATTCCCAGTTCCAAGAAACTATTTGTGAATTGGTATTAAAATCTGGGTAAGAAAAATCGGTAAAAATCATACTACTTCCAAGGCAAACAGGATTGTAAATAAAACTTGCAGTTGGTCCTTGAGCTATTAGTAAATTAGGAATAATTAAAATTATTAGTAAAATTTTTTTCATAGTTTATTTTTTTTTAACCATTGTTAGAATCGTTGCAAGCATTACTGTTTCATTATCATCATCATAAACATCAACTAAAAACTTTACAATTCCTTTTTCAAAATTTTCGTCTTCTTTCTTTTCTTGGATTATTTTTTCTTTAGCTGTAAATCTAACAGCAATTGTCATTCCTGGGTAAACAGGCTTTGTAAATCTGCATTCATCAATTCCATAGTTAAGTAAAACAGGTCCCTTTTCAGGTTTGACAAATAATCCAGCAGCTTTTGACATAATAAAATATCCATGAGCTACTCTTTCTGTAAATATAGTGTCTTCAAGTGAATTTTCATCCATATGAGCATAAAATTTATCTCCACTTAAATCAGCGAAATTTTCAATATCATCTAGAGTCACAGTATGTTTATCAGTAATTACAGTGTCACCGATTTCTATTTCATCAAAATGTTTATAAAATACGTGCGGCCCTTTAGTATTTTGTTTGGCTCCAACTTGATATTGTTTTGTGATAGCTGTTATAGAAGTTGGATGACCTTGAATAGCAGTTCTTTGTAGATAATGTTTAATACCTCTAATTCCACCCATTTCTTCACCACCTCCAGCACGTCCAGGGCCTCCATGAGTTAGTAATGGCATTGGAGATCCATGACCAGTACTTTCTTTAGCACATGATTCATTTAAGACTAGTATTCTTCCGTGCATGCTTGCAGCTCCTAAAACAAAATCATTCGCTATTTTCATATTATTTGTAATAATAGATGAAACTAATGAACCTTTACCCATTCTACTTAATTCAATAGCTTCTTCAATATCATTATATGGCATTATTGTAGCTACAGGACCAAAAGCTTCTATTTCATGGCAATCTGTTTTCGTAAATGGCTTTTCATTTAAAAATAGAGTAGGAGGTACAAATGAACCTTTATCTCTATTAGCTCCAATAAGATCTAATTCTTTTTGATAAACTAAAGGCTGAGACTCTTTTAACAAATTAATCTTTTCAGAAACTTCTGATTCTTGATCCTTACCGGCTAAACTTCCCATTCTAACACCTTCTATTTGTGGATCACCAATGGTTGTTTTTGTAAGTTTTAATGTTAATGCATTCTTGACATCTTCTACCAAATTTTCAGGTACTATAATTCTTCTAATTGCTGTACATTTCTGCCCAGCTTTAACAGTCATTTCTTTTAATACTTCTTTTATAAAAATATCAAACTCCGCAGTTCCAGGAACTGAATCCTCCCCTAAAACAGAGCAATTCAATGAATCTGCTTCCATATTAAATGGTACAGCATTTTCAACAATTTTTGGGTGAGATTTTAATTTTATACCTGTAGATGCACTTCCTGTAAATGTAATAACGTCTTCAGAGGTAATCCCATCTAAAATTCCTCTTGCGCTACCACAAATAAGTTGTAAACTCCCTTCAGGTAATATTTTTGAATTAATAATTTCTTCAAACATCACATTTGTAAGATATGATGTTATAGTTGCAGGTTTAATAATTGCTGGCATTCCTGCCATTAAATTAACAGCAATTTTTTCTAACATGCCCCAAATGGGGAAATTGAATGCATTAATATGTATGGCGACTCCTTGTTTTGGAACCATTATATGATGTCCTATAAATGAGCCATTTTTTGAAAGCCCAGCTGCATTACCTTCAACATGAAAAGGTAAGTCAGGAAATTGTCTACGAAGAGAGGCATTTGCAAAAAGATTTCCTATACCTCCTTCTATATCTATCCATGAATCTATCTTAGTAGCTCCTGTCAAGTAACTAATTGGATAGAACATATCTTTTTTTGAGTGTAGATGAAGAGCAAGTTTTTTAAGCATAATACCTCTTTCTTGAAAAGTCATTTTTCTTAATTTGTAACCACCTGTTTTCCTTGCATAGTTCATTACTTCATTAAAGTCTAATCCTTTTGATGAGACAAATCCTATTTCATCACCGTTAATAGCATTATATAATGGAGTAAAATCTCCGTCTCCTTTAATCCAACTACCTAAAACATAATTCTCGTAATTTTTCATTTTGTTTTTTTCCAAGTTTGAAAAGTTATTTTTTGCTTTTCTTTTCTGTTTTTCTCTAATTCTAACAGAGGATCACATTCCTTCATTAATTCTCTACATTCTTTTGGAAGATTTTGATAAAGTTCAGTTCCCTTTTTTTTCCATTTAATCATATCATCTGTAACTTCTCCTTTAATTTGAGCAGGGTTACCTACAACTATTTTTCTTTTAGGAATCTTCATTTCACCCTTTACAAAACATAATGCACCCACAATACATTCATCACCAATAATTGCATCATCCATTATAACAGAATTCATACCAATTAGTGAGTTCTTTCCAATATGACTTCCATGAATAATAGCTCCATGACCAATATGTGCATTTTCTTCAAGTATAACATCTTTTCCAGGAAAGATATGAATAGTGCAGTTATCTTGAATATTACATCCATTTTTAATTGTAATCTTACCCCAATCTCCTCTAATTGATGCTCCAGGACCTACATATACATCCTTTCCAATAATAACATTTCCAATTATTGTAGCTTCTTTATGTATGTAAGAAGAAGGGTCTATTACAGGAATATATCCATTAAATTCATAAATCATTTTAGACCTTTTCTATTATTGTAGCATAACCTTGACCTACACCAATGCACATTGTAACAAGTGCATACTTTTTATTTTGTTTATGTAGTTCAATAGCTGCAGTTTGCATTATTCTAGTTCCGCTAACACCAAGTGGGTGACCTAGTGCTATTGCTCCTCCATTGGGATTAATTCTTGGATCATCATCATTAATTCCCCAAGATCTTATACAAGCTAGTGCTTGAGCAGAGAAAGCCTCATTTAATTCAATTATGTCAATGTCATTTAATTTTAATCCTGCTTTTTTCAAAGCAAGATTAGATGCTTCTACTGGACCAATTCCCATAATTCTTGGTTCAACTCCAATAACTGCTGAACTTACAATTTTTGCAATGGGATTAAGATTATTTTCTGTAACTCCATTTTCAGAAGCTAATAACATAGCAGCAGCTCCATCATTTAAACCGGATGCATTTCCAGCAGTTACAGTTCCCCCATCTTTCTTAAAAGCAGTTCTGAGTTTTGATAAAATTTCAATTGATGTATTTCCTTTAATAAACTCATCATGTTCAAAAAAAATGGGATCTTTCTTTTTCTGTGGTATTGAAATTGGAATAATTTCTTCAGAAAACCTTCCAGATTTTTGAGCTTTATAAGCCTTTTGTTGAGAATTGAATGCAAATTTATCTTGATCTTCTCTAGAAATATTATATAATTCAGCAAGGTTTTCAGCTGTTGTTCCCATCCCATCAACACCATAAATTTCCTTCATTTTTGGATTAATAAATCTCCATCCAAATGATGAATCATGCATTTGTGCGTCTCTTCCAAAAGCTTTTGAAACTTTTGAAATTACCCAAGGCCCTCTAGTCATATTTTCAATACCTCCAGAAATAAATAAATCGCCGTCTCCCGCCTTTATCGCTCTATGCGCATTTATTATTGCTGACATTCCTGAAGCACATAATCTATTTACTGTTTCACCAGGGACACTAAATGGGATTCCTGCTAGAAGTAATGCCATTCTAGCTATATTTCTATTGTCTTCTCCAGCTTGGTTAGCACATCCTAAAATAACATCATTAATCTTTGTAGGATCAATTTTATTTCTAGAAACCAATTCTCTTATTGGAATAGCTGCTAAGTTATCTGTTCTTATGTCTTTGAGTGTTCCACCAAAATTTCCAATTGGCGTTCTTATTGCATCTATTATATAGGTATTCATTTAATTTTTATTTCCAAATTTTATCAGAGAAAAAAACAGTTCCTTTAAAGAAAGCAATTTCATCTGAATTTTGATTTGTTATCCTAATCTTGTAAAGGCCAGTTTTTGAATTTATATATAATTCATCTGTTTCAGCTGTTAAAGTATCGTTAGTTTTAACTTTTTTAGTATGTGAAATTGAAGTTTCAATTGAAAGAGCCATTTTGCCATGAGAGTTGGATGCAAATGCAAGTGCGCTATCTGCAAGAGAATAGCATATTCCACCGTGAGCTATATCAAAACCATTTGTCATTTCTTTTACAACCTTCATTTCTAATTTACAATATCCCTTTTCAAGTTTTATAATATTTATGCCTAACCATTTACTAAAGGCATCATTACTTATCATTTTACTAACAATTTCTTTTGGAGAAAGCATCAATAGAATTTTTTGTCTTTTTCTATCATTATCTGAAATATAGGAGAAGGTCTATACCGATCTTCATTATATCTATTTTTTAGTGATATTAAAGTTTCGTTAATTGTCTGAATACCAATTTCATCTGCCCAATAGAGTAGTCCTTTTGGATAGTTTACACCTTTTGTCATTGCTAAGTCAATATCTTCTTTTGATGCTATATTCAAATACAATGCATCTGCAGCTTCATTAATAAGCATAGATAAAATTCTTAAAACAATTTCTTTTGCTAGTTCTCTATTTTTATTGATTTCATCAGCTTCACTTTTATTATAATCATAGAAACCTTTACCACTTTTTTTACCATAGTATCCTGCTTCCATCAACTTTTTTTGTGTAAATGAGGGTTTGTATCTTGGATCAAAATAAAATTCTTTAAATACAGTTTCCGTTACAGTATAATTGATGTCATTACCAATAAAATCCATTAATTCAAATGGCCCCATTCGGAATCCACCAATTTCCTTCATAGCCCAATCTACAGTAGGGATACTAGCAATGCCTTCTTCATATATTCTAATTGCTTCCCCATAAAATGGCCTAGCAACTCTATTTACTATAAAGCCTGGTGTATCTTTTGCTATTACAACTTCCTTCCCTAAACTTTTTAAAAAATCTATTGACTTTTCAATGGTATTATTTGATGTTTGTATTGCAGGTATTACTTCTACCAGAGGCATTAAATTTGCTGGATTAAAAAAATGTAAACCAATAAATCTATTATTTATTTCAATTGAACTTGCAAGAGCAGTTATTGATAACGAGGATGTGTTTGTAGCTATAATACATTCTTTATTTACAATTTTTTCTAATTTAGAAAAAACCTCTTTTTTAATATCTAAATCCTCAATAATAGCTTCAATTATCAGCTCAGAATTAGAAAGATCTTTAATTTGAGAAGTGAATTTTATATTATTCTTTATTCTTAAAACATCATCTTTTGAGTATTTGTTTTTACTTTCTAATTTGTTTACTAGTTGTAATAAATTTTCTTCAGCTTTTTTTAATGTTTTTTTTGAATTGTCATAAATTATAGTAGGACTATTTTTTAAGCACATAAAATGTGCTATACTTATTCCCATTGTGCCTGATCCTATTATACCTATTTTCATCTAATTTCCTTTAAAATTTGGTTTTCTCTTTTCAAAAAAAGCATTGACACCTTCGTTAAAGTCATTTGTATTACCAGCAATTATTTGAGCATTTAATTCTTCATTTAATTGGTTTTCTAAGTCATTGGTTAAAGAAAGATTTAATAATTTTTTTGTTAATCCAAGACCTTTTGTAGGCATTTGACTAAGTTTTTCAGCAAGTTTTAAAACTTCATTTTCAAAATCGTTGTCATCATAAACCTTATATATCATGCCAATATTAAAAGCATCATCAGCAGAAATCGGATCAGCTGTCATCATTAATCCAGTAGCTTTTTGTAATCCAATAAGTCTAGGAAGGAAAAAGGTAGCAGCACTATCTGGAATTAATCCAATTTTACTAAAAGCTTGAACAAAAACAGCACTTTTTTTTGCTACTACAATATCACAGCTTAAAGCTATAGAGGCACCAGCTCCAGCTGCTACTCCATTTACCGCAGCAATTATGGGTTTTTCAATACTTCTGATTTTTCTAATAATAGGATTATAATGCTCTTTAACTATTTTTTCTAGTCCTGGACTATTTTCGTCAATTGCTTCTGATAAATCTTGACCTGCACAGAAAGCCTTTCCAGTTGCCGTAATTAGGATACATCTTATATTTTCATCATCCTCGCATTCATCAAGTTTCAAATGAAGATCTAATGCCATCTCTTTAATAAAAGAATGATACTTATCAGGTCTATCTAATGTTAGAATTGCAATTTGATTATTTATTTCTTTTTTAATCATTTATTAGATATAATCCATTGTAAAAATAATAAATGAGCAGTAAACAAGTCTTATATACATTTGAAATGTTCAAAAGGTTCTAAGCATTCGGTACATTTATGCATTGATTTACAAGCAGTTGCGCCAAACTCACTTATTAATTCAATTTTTTTTGAGTTACACTGAGGACATTCAATTATTTTTTCTGGTGGAGCTATACCATATTTTTTTAGTTTTTGCTTGGTTTCTTTGGTCATCCAATCAGTTGTCCACGCAGGCTTGTAAACGATATCTATTTTAAAATTATCAATATCATTTTTTTTAAGTTGTGTCTTAATGTCATCTTGAAAAGTCTTTACTGCAGGGCATCCAGAATATGTAGGGGTAACAGAAATAATATATTCATTTTCAATGTATTCTACATTTCTAATTACACCAAGCTCTACTACAGAAATAACAGGTATTTCAGGATCAGGAACTGATCCTAAGATATTCCATATTTTTTCTATTTTACCACTTCGCATCAGGATAAGCTCTTGGGATATATTGCATTTCAGTTAGAATTTTTCCTAAAAGTTCTGTATGTATGCCATTTTTGCTTCCTGTCATCATAAAACTGTCTTTAGGTCTGTTTAATTTTGCTTTTTTTAGTGTATCATTAACAATAATATCCCATTCTTTTTTTAATTGACTGTTGTCTACACCTATTTTTAAATCAAGCATCTTAAGATCAAGCTGATCCATTTCAAAAAACTCACCAGTATATTTCCAAATCTTATTAAATGAATTTTGAATTTTTTCTTTACTTACAGAAGTTCCATCTCCAAGTCTAAGAACCCAATTGCTTGAATGTCTTAAATGATAATTAATTTCTTTAATTGACTTTAAAGCAATTGCACTTAATATTTCATCTTTACTTTCACTAAGTTTTTTAAAGAATAATAGTGTGAAACTATCAAAAAGAAACTGTCTGGCGATAGTATCTCCAAAATGTCCATTTTCTTGTTCACAGATTTGAAAATTAAAAAATTCTCGTTCTCCTCTTTTAAAGGCTAGATCATCAGCAGTTTTTGTGCCATTAATTTTACCACAATATTCCAAAAGAGAGTTCGCTTGACCAAGTAAATCTAATGAAATGTTTGAAAGAGCAATATCTTCTTCAAGAGATGGTCCTTTTGAACACCACTCAGAAAGTCTATGTGATAAAATCAAAGAACTATCAGCAATTCTTAGTATGTATTTCTCTAAGTCTTGCATTTAAATATGTTTTGCACCATCAGGGAGATCATAGAATGTAGGGTGTCTATATACCTTATCATTTGCTGGATCAAAAAATGATTCTTCATCTTCAGGTACAGAAGAAACAATATGTTCAGATTTAACTACCCAAATACACGACCCCTCATTTCTTCTTGTGTAAAGGTCACGAGCATTTTGAAGAGCCATTTCTTTATCTTCTGCATGAACGTTTCCAACGTGCTTATGTGGTAAGCCATTTTTACTTTGTATAAAAACCTCCCAAATTGTAGCTGCTTTATTCATTGTGAGTTTGTTTTTTAGCATATGCCTTTGCTGCTTCACGTACCCATTCTCCTTCAGTATATGCCTTTTTATGGTGTTCTAATCTTTGCTCATTACATGGCCCATTTCCATTAACAACGTTCCAGAATTCCTCCCAATCAATTTCTCCAAAGTCATATGATCCTCTTTCTTCATTCCATTTTAAATCTGGATCAGGTATTTTTAAACCAATTAGCTCAGCTTGGGCTACTGTCTTATCTATGAAATTTTGCCTAAGCTCATCATTTGTTTTTCTTTTTATTTTCCATTTCATAGCATTACCAGTTCTTGGGGAATCTGAATCATGAGGACCAAACATCATAATAGAAGGCCACCAGAATCTATTTAGAGCATCTTGAGCCATTTCTTTTTGTTCTTTAGTTCCATTAGCCATATGAGCCATAATTTCATATCCTTGTCTTTGATGAAAACTTTCTTCTTTACAAATTTTAATCATACCTCTAGAATAGGGACCATATGATGTTTTTTGTAGTGAAACTTGATTAACAATAGCTGCTCCATCTACTAACCAACCAATTGCACCCATGTCAGCCCAGCTTAGTGTAGGATAATTAAAGATACTAGAGTATTTTGCTTTTCCTTCATGAAGTTGTTTGTTTAGTTCATCTCTCGTGACGCCTAATGTTTCACATGCACTGTACAAATAAAGACCATGACCAGCCTCATCTTGAACCTTCGCTAAAAGTATCATTTTTGCTCTTAGTGATGGAGCTCTAGTAATCCAATTACCCTCAGGTTGCATACCAATAATTTCTGAGTGTGCATGTTGAGATATTTGTCTAATTAAATGGCTTCTGTAGCCAGCAGGCATCCAATCTTTTGGTTCGATTTTCTTTTCTGCATTAATTTTATCTTGGAAAATTTCTTCTTGCATATTAAGA
>Ga0129353_1671552_pt1 | contig 12136 bp, 8 predicted proteins | sample CPBNA2_4_FD_105431 | JGI IMG/M metagenome (GOLD analysis project Ga0129353, IMG submission 105431) | Freshwater to marine salinity gradient microbial communities from Chesapeake Bay, USA - CPBay_Sum_27_0.2_RNA2 (Metagenome Metatranscriptome) | ecosystem: Environmental > Aquatic > Marine > Coastal...
ACAATGTGAAGTTGGAAGTGGAGTTGATTATGCCGATAGCCATGGAGGAAGGTCTACGCTTTGCGATTCGCGAGGGTGGCCGTACCGTGGGTGCCGGTGTCGTCACTAAAATTACAGACTAAACAATTTGCAACGACTGGTCTAGGGGCTGACTCCTGCCAGAAGTTGCACTTACGGGTGTAGCTCAATTGGCAGAGCAGCGGTCTCCAAAACCGCAGGTTGGGAGTTCGAGTCTCTCCACCCGTGCAAATAACTAAACGCGTGTCAGTAGCGCAGGACAAAGTAGATGAATAAAGTGCAAGCCTTTGTAGAGGATGTTCGTCGTGAGATGGGCAAGGTCACTTGGCCAACTCAAAACGAGCTCGTCGATCAGACGATTGTCGTTGTGGTATTTTCCATAATCCTCTCCCTTTTCATTTTTGGCGTTGATCAGCTCTACACATTCATCTTAGAGGCCATTTACCAATGAGCATAGACGTGCAAAATCATCAATGGTACGTGGTCCGTGTGTTCTCGGGGCATGAGAAGAAAATCCAAGCCTATCTGCAGGATGAGATTCAAGAGCTTGGGTTGGAAGACAAAATCAAGGAGGTTCTTGTCCCTACAGAGACAGTGCTTGTGATCAAAGCTGGAAAGAAAAAGAAGCAAGAAAAGAACTTCTTTCCTGGGTACATCCTGCTTAATACGACCTATGATAGTGAAGTGAATGACTTGATCCAGAGCACTCCCTCTTGCATGGGATTCCTCATTGTGGATGGTCAAAAAACACCTCAGCCACTCAAGAAGCATGAGGTGAATGATATTTTGAGCCGCGTTCGCGCGGAAGAAGAGATCGACGAATCCCAAGTGGTGGTCGATATCAAGTACAAAGAGGGCGATCTTGTCAAGGTAATTGACGGACCGTTCAAAGAATTTGATGGAACCGTTCAAGAAGTGAACGCCGATAAACTGAAGCTTCGGGTACTTGTCTCCATATTTGGACGCAAGACTCCAGTTGAGGTGGATATCAACCAAGTTGAAGACGCAGCTTGAGCGACTGTCAAAACCATGATGCAATACGTGAGCTATTACGCAGCAAACAACTAAACCGAATCAATCCCGCAACCCATGGCAAAAAAGGTTGAAAAAATCCTGAAACTTCAGATTGCTGGTGGCCAAGCCAGTCCCGCACCTCCAGTAGGTCCGGCACTCGGTCAGGCTGGTATCAATATCATGGAGTTCTGCAAAGCTTTTAATGCAGCGACTCAGGATAAACAAGGTGTGATTACCCCTGTGGAAATCACCGTCTTCGCTGATAAGTCCTTCTCCTTTAAAACGAAGACCCCCCCTGCACCTGTTTTGCTGAAGCAAGCGGCTAAAATCAAATCGGGTTCCGGTGAACCAAACCGAGCAAAAGTCGGTCAAGTTACCTGGGATCAGTGCAAAGAGATCGCGGAAGTAAAGATGGAAGATCTCAATGCCTTTGATATTGAAAAAGCTGCAGAAATGATCGCTGGTACAGCGCGATCTATGGGCCTAAGGGTCGTTCGATAACGTTTAATATTAACCATTGATATGGCTAAACGCGGTAAAAAATACGCGAAAGCATCAGAGCTCATCGACAAAGACACAGAATACACTCTTGATCAAGCGTGTAAACTTGTTAAGCAGGCAAAAATTGCCTCTTTTGATGAATCTGTTGACCTAGACATCCGCTTGGGTGTTGATCCTCGTCATGCGGACCAGATGGTTCGTGGTACAGTCTCACTTCCACATGGAACGGGCCGTTCTGTTCGAGTGCTAGCCTTGGTGAACGAAGCCAAGCAAGCAGAAGCGACAGAAGCAGGAGCGGATCATGTTGGCTTGGACGATTACATCGCCAAGATTGAAGAAGGTTGGGCTGAGATCGACGTGATCGTCGCTACTCCGGACGTGATGGGTAAGTTAGGAAAGCTAGGCCGAGTTCTCGGACCTCGCGGACTGATGCCAAACCCAAAAAGCGGAACGGTAACGATGGATGTAAAAGATGCTGTTGAGTCGTTCAAAAGCGGAAAGATTGATTTCCGTGTCGACAAAGCAGGCATCCTTCACACCTCCATTGGGAAAACAAGCTTCAACGAGGATGCTCTTCGCGAGAACGCAGCAATGTTGATTTCGACCATCATTAAGATGAAGCCGTCATCATCAAAAGGGACGTACATCAAGAGTGCATTTATGTCTAGCACGATGGGCCCTAGCATTCCATTGAGCCGCTCAACCATTTCATCACTCTAAACTCAGGATCCTTCCATGCCTACGCTGGAACAAAAAAAGGAAGTTGTTAGTGAGATTGCCGAGCTCCTAAAGGACGCTGGTGCTGTGTATGTAACCAACTACACAAATATGTCTGTGGATGAACTCACAGCATTACGCACCAAGTTCAGAGAGAAAGGTGTCAACTACAAAGTCTTTAAAAACACCCTGCTTAAGCGTGCTATGGATGAAGTAGGTGGCTATGAAGCCATTTACGATCATCTAGAAGAGCAAAATGCCTTCGCATTTGTCCAAGAGGATTTGGCTGCACCAGCCAAAGTGATAAAGGAATCATTCAAAGCATCCGAAAAGCCTGCGTTTAAGGCTGCGATCATTGATGGAGTACTTTATGACGATTCTCAACTCGAGACACTCGCATCCCTAAAGAGCCGTACAGAGATTATCGGCGATATTTTAGGTTTGTTGACGGCCCCGATGTCAAATGTAGTGGGTGCAATCCAGTCTCCCGGACGTACGATTGCAAGCGCTCTAAGCACCATTGCTGAAAAAGCAGAATCCTAAACCAATTTCAAACAAAACGACTCACGGAGATAAACCATGGCGGACGTAAAAGACCTAGCAGAACAGCTAGTAAACCTTACCATCAAAGAAGCAAACGAACTTGCACAAGTTCTAGAAGACGAATATGGCATTAAGCCTGCTGCTGCAGCTGCTGTTGCTGTTGCTGGCCCAGCTGGCGGCGGAGACGCAGGTGCTGGCGAAGAGAAGAGCGAATTTGATGTCGTTCTCAAATCAGCAGGCGGAAACAAAATTGCTGTGATTAAGGAAGTTCGTGGCATCACAGGTCTTGGGCTGAAAGAAGCCAAAGATCTAGTGGACGGCGCTCCTGGCACCCTCAAAGAGGCAGTTGCTAAGGATGAAGCCGAAGCCATTAAAGCAAAACTTGAAGAAGCTGGCGCTGAAGTCGAGCTTAAGTAAGTTTTAAGACTATAGAAAGGGTGTAGCCAACCGCAGAAACGTGGTTGGCTATCCTTGTCTATGGACCTTGTATTCATTTGAACGTGGATACAACGTGAATACATAGAGTAGTTCGTAAATCATCCAAACCAAAGGGTTGCCCACCCAACAGAGTCTATGGAGAAAATCCCATTCACAGAGCGTCTAAGTTTTGGCCGTACACAAACCGTTGTTGATTACCCAGACTTTTTGGATATCCAGCTTGCTAGCTTTGAAACGTTTGCCCAGCTCGATATTGCGCCTTCAGATCGCCTAAATCAAGGATTACAAAGAATATTTAATGAGAATTTCCCGATTGTGGACTCCAAAGAGACCCATCGATTGGACTTCTTATACTACACGGTGGAAACGCCAAAGTACTCGCTTAAAGAGTGTCAAGAGCGTGGGTTGACCTATGCTGTACCCTTGAAGGCAAAGCTTCGTTTGTCTACACTGGGTGACTCCGATGAGCCAGAAGAGGTGATCGAACAGGAAGTATTTTTGGGAGACTTGCCTTGGATGACTCGCCAAGGGACGTTCATTATTAATGGAGCCGAGCGCGTAATTGTGAGTCAGCTTCACCGTTCACCAGGGGTCTTTTTTGGTCAAAGCCTCCACCCTAATGGTACGCAACTCTATTCGGCACGTGTTATTCCTTTTAAAGGTTCCTGGATTGAGTTCACGACCGATATCCGTGACGTTTTATGGGCCTACATCGACCGTAAAAAGAAGATTACTGCGACCACATTGCTACGTGCGTTGGGTTTTTCTGAAGACGAAGAACTTCTAGGCATGTTTGATCTCTCCGAAAAAGTTGAGTTCAAAAACAAGAAACTCTTTACAGAACGGGCCGTTGGACGTCAACTAGCGACAAAGATCCTTGATCAGGTTGAAAATGAAGTCACAGACGAGGAGACAGGTGAAATTTCAACGGTATCCGAAGAAGTTGTAGTCCTTGATCGTGATCATGTACTAACAGAGGATGACTTTGAGTTGTTCAAAGAGCGCGGCCTTCAGTCTGCGCTGGTCCAAACGATCAATCCTGAGCAGTCTGATCGCTCTGTGATCTACAACACACTTCGTAAAGACCCAACATGGAACGAAGAAACAGCTCTTGCTGAGGTCTACAAGCAGATTCGTGCGGGTGAAATGCCAGACAAGGAGACAGCTCGTCAAGTTCTGGAGCGTTTGTTCTTCAGTGATAAAAAATATGACCTAGGAGAAGTTGGCCGTTATAGACTGAACAAGCGTCTGAAACTGGATATCGATCAAGAGATTCAATATCTCACCAAAGAAGATATTATTACGATAATCAAGGAGCTCATTCGCCTCAAGGACATGAAGTCTCAGGTGGATGACATTGATCACCTGAGTAATCGACGTGTCCGAACCGTGGGTGAGCAGCTTGGCCAGCAATTTGCTATAGGTCTTGCACGTATGGCACGTACCATTCGTGAGCGCATGAGTTCTCGGGATGCTGAGCAGCTCACACCCCAAGATCTTGTGAATGCACGCACAGTTTCTAGCGTGATAAATACGTTCTTTGGAACCAATCAGCTCTCTCAGTTCATGGATCAAACAAATCCACTGGCAGAGCTCACTCACAAACGCCGGATGTCTGCTCTTGGTCCAGGAGGTCTAACCAGAGAGCGAGCTGGATTTGAGGTTCGTGACGTTCACTACACACATTATGGACGTCTTTGCCCAATTGAGACGCCTGAAGGTCCAAATATTGGACTAATTTCGTCACTCTGTATTCATGCAAAGGTCAATGACTTTGGCTTTATTGAAACTCCTTACCGCAAGGTAACGGGTGGCAAAGTCTCCAAATCGATTGATTACCTAGCCGCCGAGCAGGAAGACGAAACGGTTATTGCACAGGCTAATGCTCCATTAGCAAAGGATGGTACCTTTGAGAATGACTCCATTTTCTCACGTTTCCGCGACTCCAACGTTGGTCTTGCGAAGCCTGAGGAAGTTGAATACATGGACGTTGCGACCAACCAGATTACATCTCTTGCAGCAGCGCTGATTCCCTTCATTGAGCATGACGATGCCAACCGTGCATTGATGGGATCAAACATGCAGCGCCAGGGTGTGCCATTGTTACGCCCTGACTCTCCAATTGTTGGAACAGGTCTTGAGCGTCGTGCCGCAAAGGATTCACGTGCGATTATCACAGCTGAAGGCAATGGTGAGGTCGTCTATGTAAGCGGTACGGAGATTCGTGTCCGTTACAACCGAGGCAAGCAAGAAGAAGTTTGCTACTTCGATGGCGGAGTGAAAAGCTATACACTCACGAAATTTGAGCGAAGCAATCAGGATACAACCGTCAATCAAAGACCTGTGGTCAAGGTTGGAGACAAAGTTGTTGAAGGACAAACCCTTGCAGATGGATACTCTACTGACAATGGGGAACTTGCCCTTGGACGAAATCTACTTGTTGCGTTCATGCCATGGCGTGGATACAACTTCGAGGATGCCATTATCGTGAGTGAGCGTATTGTTCAGGATGATGTCTATACATCGATTCATATTGCTGAATTTGAGCAACAAGTACGTGACACCAAGCGTGGTGAAGAAGAGTTAACCCGTGAGATACCCAATGTGAGTGAAGAGGCAACAGCTGACATCAACGAGGAAGGGGTGATTCGTGTGGGAGCAACGGTAAACTCTGGCGATATCTTGGTTGGGAAGATTACACCTAAGGGCGAATCTGATCCAACTCCTGAAGAGAAGCTGCTTCGTGCCATTTTTGGTGACAAAGCTGGTGATGTCAAGGATGCATCACTTCGTACACCTCCTGGAGTTTCTGGTGTGGTCATCAAAACCCAGATGTTCAGCCGTAAGCGTGACGAGCTCGTCTCTCGTAAGGAAGAGAAAAAACGTCTTGAGGACGAATCAAAGCGTTATGAAGATGAGATTAGTGAATTAAATCAGCAGTGGGCTGACAAGATTTACACTTTACTACGTGATAAGACATCACCCGGAGTGTTCAATTACTCCTTGGTTGAACTCATTGCAAAAGGGGAGAAGTACAAAAAGTCTGCCTTTGAGAAACTCGATCCAATGACGATCAATGAGAATATTGATTGGGCAACGGATGAGGAAGTGGTCAAAAATGTGCAGCTTCTATTCAAAAACTATCGCGACAAACGTCGTGGCATTGATTCCCAACACAAGAAGAATGTCTATCAAATTTCTGTTGGGGATGAATTACCACCAGGAATCATCAAAAAGGCGAAAGTCTACGTGGCTAAAAAGCGTAAGCTGCAGGTAGGTGATAAGATGGCAGGCCGACACGGTAACAAGGGGGTTGTAGCCAAAATTGTCCCTATGGAGGATATGCCATTCCTCGAAGATGGAACACCTGTCGACATCTTACTTAACCCACTAGGTGTACCTTCGCGAATGAACCTCGGTCAGATTTATGAAACCATCCTTGGATGGGCAGGAAAAGAACTAGGTGTCAAATTTGCTTCTCCTGTCTTTGATGGTGCCACATTCGATCAAGTTCAGGATAAAATGAAAGAAGCGGGTCTTCCTGAAGATGGCCGTGTGACGCTAATTGATGGCCGTACGGGTGAACGATTTGCGCAACCGACCACAGTTGGGGTGATCTACATGCTCAAGCTGAACCACTTGGTTCAAGACAAGATGCATGCCCGATCCATCGGACCATACTCTCTCATTACGCAACAACCACTGGGCGGAAAAGCTCAATTTGGTGGTCAGCGTCTTGGTGAGATGGAAGTGTGGGCACTGTACGCCTATGGAGCTTCGAATGTCCTTAAAGAGATGTTGACGGTGAAATCTGATGACGTCAAAGGTCGTGCGAAAATCTACGAGGCGATTGTGAAAGGAGAGAATCTCCCACAAGGTGATGTGCCAGAGTCGTTCAAAGTACTGTTGCGCGAGCTGCTAGGACTTGGACTAGAAATTCATGTTGAGTAATCGATAGAACATCCGAAAACACGGAGGAATCCACTTGGAAAATTTAATCCCAAATCAAAGTCTCAACATCACGAAGGATTTTCAAAGCATTGGTGTCTCGTTAGCATCTGACGAGAGCATCATGGAAAAATCCAATGGTGAGATAAAGACCCCAGAAACGATCAACTACAGAACATTCAAGCCTGAAATGGATGGCTTGTTCTGTGAGAAAATCTTTGGCCCTGTAAAGGACTACGAATGTCACTGCGGCAAATACAAGCGTATTCGATACAAAGGTATTGTATGTGATCGTTGTGGTGTCGAAGTAACACGCAAAGCTGTTCGACGTGAGCGCATGGGCCACATTGAGTTGGTAGTTCCAGTTGTTCACATTTGGTACTTCAAATCTTTACCTAACAAGATTGCCTATCTACTTGGCCTCAGTTCCAAAAATCTTGAGCGAATTGTCTACTACGAGACCTTTGTCGTAACCCAGCCAGGTGCGGCCAAGGACATTGCAGGTGTCAAAGTAGGGGACATGATTTCTGAAGAAACGAAGTACGAAATCTTGGATTCGTTGCCAGAGGATAATCAAATGTTGGAAGATTCCGACCCTGACAAGTTTATTGTCAAGGAAGGAGCGGATGCCATCGAGGCATTATTAGCCAGAATTGATCTCAACAGCCGCGCCTACGAGTTGAAAGAGTTGGTCAAGAGCGAGAAGTCTCAGATGAAGAAGAAAAAACTTCTTAAAGAGCTTCAAGTTGTTGAGTCCTTCCGTTCTGGTAATGAGCATACAGAGAATCGCCCCGAGTGGATGGTTCAACGTGTTCTTCCAGTCATTCCACCAGAGTTAAGACCTCTTGTTCCTCTTGAAGGGGGCCGTTTTGCAACGTCAGATTTGAATGACTTATATCGTCGAGTGATTATCCGAAATAATCGCCTCAAGCGACTCATCGAGATCAAAGCGCCCGCGGTTATTCTTCGTAATGAAAAGCGGATGCTCCAAGAGTCAGTCGATTCGCTCTACGACAACTCGAAGAAAGTCAATGCGATTCGAAACAACAATCGTGCACTCAAATCTTTGAGCGATATGCTCAAAGGGAAAAGTGGGCGTTTCCGTCAAAACCTGCTTGGAAAGCGTGTTGATTATTCTGGTCGATCCGTGATTGTGGTCGGCCCTGAGTTGAAGCTGCATGAGTGTGGTCTTCCCAAAGAGATGGCGGTCGAACTTTACAAGCCGTTTGTGATTCGTCGCTTGATTGAGCGTGGGTATGTCAAAACCGTCAAGAGCGCCAAAAAAGTCGTGGATCGTCGCGACGCGGTGGTTTATGAAGTCCTCGAGAACGTGATCAAAGGACATCCTGTTCTTCTAAACCGTGCTCCCACCCTTCACAGACTTGGAATTCAGGCCTTCCAGCCAGTTTTGATTGAGGATCGCGCTATCCGTCTACACCCTCTTGCCTGTACTGCATTCAACGCCGACTTTGATGGTGACCAAATGGCAGTTCACCTTCCATTAAGTCAAGATGCGGTTCTTGAGGCAAGCATCTTAATGTTGGGTTCTCACAACATCTTAAGTCCTGCAAATGGGGGGCCGATTGCGGTACCTTCTCAGGATATGATTTTGGGTATCTACTACCTCACCAAAATGGGGAATGGACTCAAAGGTGAGGGCAAAACATTCTCAGGAATGGACGAGGTTCGTATTGCATATGACCAAGGTCATATCGATTTGCATGCCAAGATTAATGCCCGTGTTCCAATGGTCCCTGCCGAAGATGGTAGCGTCCAGACAGAAGTAGTCAAAACCACCACAGGTCGTGTCTTGTTCAATGAGATTGTCCCTCCAGAAATGGGCTTCATCAACAAGACCCTTGGCAAGAAACAGTTACGTGTACTCATCGGAGAGATTGTGGCCGTAGCAGGAACACAAAAGACAGCTGAGTTCTTGGATAACATGAAAAATCTTGGGTTTGAGCAAGCGACTCGTGGAGGACTCTCGTTCAACCTTACAGATATCATTATCCCAGATGCCAAGCGTCAGCTTATTGAAGCCGCACAAAAAGAGGTCAGTGAGATTCAAGAGCGTTATGAAATGGGCTTTATTACTGACAATGAGCGCTACAACCAGGTGATCGATAAGTGGACCTCGACGACAAACCGTGTCTCTGAGGTTCTATTCCAATCTCTGGCAGATGACCGTGATGGGTTCAATCCTGTCTTTATGATGGCCGACTCTGGGGCCCGTGGTTCTAAAGAGCAGATTCGTCAGCTTGGTGGGATGCGTGGATTGATGGCTAAGCCTCAGAAATCGTCTCTTCAACAAGGAAATGAGGTGATTGAAAACCCTATTCTATCCTCTTTTCGTGAAGGTCTAACGGTTCTTGAGTACTTCATCTCAACACACGGCGCGCGGAAAGGTCTTGCCGATACAGCTCTTAAAACAGCTGATGCAGGGTATTTGACGCGTCGACTTGTGGATGTAGCCCAAGACGTGATCATCAACGAGTTGGATTGTGGTACGCTTCGTGGCATTACGATGAAAGCCCTCAAGGATAACGAGGATATTATCGAGCGACTTGAAGATCGTATTCTAGGTCGTGTATCTATTGAAGAGATTCGTGACCCACTCACAAATGATGTGCTTTGTGAGGCAAATGAACTCATTGAAGAGAAAATTGCTCGGAAGATTGCCGAAACGTCCATCGAGGAAGTTGACATTCGTTCCGTATTAACGTGTGAAGCAGAACGTGGTGTTTGCGCTAAGTGCTATGGTCGCGACTTGACGAGAAACCGTATGGTTCAGCTTGGTGAAGCCGTGGGGGTTATTGCTGCTCAATCTATTGGTGAGCCTGGTACACAGCTAACACTCAGAACCTTCCACGTTGGGGGTACAGCTTCTCGTATGGAAGCCGATTCTACTCACACGGCGAAGTTTGATGGGAAGATAGAGTTCGAGAATGTCCGCGTTGTAGAGTATGATGACGGTGAAGATGTGACTAGCGTTGTACTTAGCCGTGCGGGTGAGATTCGACTCCTTGCCGATGATGGGAAGGTTCTCGCGTCGTATAATGTTCCGTATGGCTCTGAAATCATGGTAGAAGATGGCGATATGGTTCAAAAGGGAATGCCTCTGTGCAAGTGGGACCCTTACAATGCCTTGATCTACAGTGAAATCGACGGAAAGATTGAATACAAAGATATTCTCGCCGATGTCACCTATCGCGAAGATACCGATCAGCAAACGGGTCACCGTGAAAAAGTGATCGTAGAGCATCGTGAAAAGAATCTTGTCCCGACCATTGTAGTGAATGGGGGTAAAGGCAACACTCGCGAAGCTACGCTACCTGTCGATACGCATATTGTCGTTGATGATGGAGAGAAGGTATCAGCGGGTCAGGTTCTTGCAAAGATTCCACGAGCAACCTCAAAATCGAAAGATATTACCGCGGGTCTACCTCGTGTGACGGAATTGTTCGAAGCACGAAGTCCTTCGGATCCAGCTGTGGTTTCTGAAATTGATGGTATCGTTCAGATGGGCGCTCGTAAGCGTGGATCACAAGAAGTCATTGTTCGTCCGAAAGAGAGCGATGATCCAGAAGATGTGAAGAAATATCTTATCTCCTTGTCCAAGCACATTCTTGTTCAGGAAAATGATTTTGTTCGTGCTGGAGACCCACTTTCTGATGGAACCATTCCAGCTCAGGAAATCCTAAACATTTCGGGTCCATTTGCAGTACAGTCCTACTTAGTGAATGAGATTCAGGAAGTTTATCGCCTCCAAGGGGTAAACATCAACGATAAGCATATCGAGGTGATTGTTCGCACGATGATGCAGAAAGTTGAAGTGACCGATTCTGGTGACACGCACTATCTAGAAGAGGACAAAGTAGACCGCTTTGAGCTCAATCGTAAAAATGATGAGTTGATTGGCAAGGTTGTTGTCGATGACCCAGGGGATAGTGAACTCTCTCGAGGTGCGCTACTGGATCGTCGCGAAGCTCGCGAACTCAACAATGAGTTGATCAAGGAAAACAAGAAAGAATTGGAATTCCACGAAGCGCAACCTGCGATTTCGAGACCCATTCTGCTTGGTATCACACGCGCTTCGTTGTCTACGGATAGTTGGTTGTCTGCCGCGTCATTCCAGGAAACTACCAAAGTGTTGACTCAGGCTGCGATTGAAGCGAAGAAAGACTACTTATTGGGTCTCAAGGAAAATGTGATCGTAGGTCACAAAGTACCTGCAGGGACTGGTTTGCGTCGATACAACAATCTCATTGTACGATCGAAAACAGAGATGGAGGCTATATCGCCCATCTCAACACTCGATGCGACACTTGACGAGATTGCTTCTGGCGATGAGTCCGTTGCACCAGCGGATGCAAAAGGGAAGGAAGGAGCGGCTGAGGAATAGGCCGCTTCTAGAAGCCTGCTGTACCCCCGTCACCACGGGGATCAGCTGCTGCTTCGATCGTCCCATCTTCTCCAACATGTAGAAGATGGACCCTAGCAAGTCCAGGGGATTCTACGACTTCATGACCCATGGTTCTGAGTGACAGACGTAAGCCTGAGTCGAGTGTATGTTTCTCGATGAGAAGACGATCTGGATACCACTGGTGGTGAAATCTTGGAAATGTTAATGCCTCCATGGCATTCATATTGTGCTCCAAGATGTTGAGTATGGCCAACCAAGTAGCTGTAATAATCCTAGGACCACCTGCTGCCCCAGCGATAATTATCGGTTTTGAATCCCTTGTTACAATGGTGGGGGACATTGAGCTCAACATCCGTTTTCCAGGTGCAATAGCATTAGCCTCTGATCCAACCAAACCAAACATGTTTGGAGTGCCTGGCTTTACAGAGAAATCATCCATCTCGTTGTTGAGTAGAAACCCTGCACCACGAACAGCGACTTTACTACCAAAGCTTCCATTCAAAGTCGTGGTTACAGCCACAGCATTGCCTTCAC
>Ga0129353_1496750_pt1 | contig 12099 bp, 5 predicted proteins | sample CPBNA2_4_FD_105431 | JGI IMG/M metagenome (GOLD analysis project Ga0129353, IMG submission 105431) | Freshwater to marine salinity gradient microbial communities from Chesapeake Bay, USA - CPBay_Sum_27_0.2_RNA2 (Metagenome Metatranscriptome) | ecosystem: Environmental > Aquatic > Marine > Coastal...
CCATGCTCAGACAAAACCTTCGTAATCGCTGCCGTCAACGTCGTCTTACCATGGTCAACGTGACCAATCGTGCCAATGTTAACGTGGGGCTTCGTGCGCTCAAACTTCTCTTTCGACATGTTTATCTCTCTCCAGCTTGATGATGTTCTAAATACTCAATTAATTGTTAGGCCAGTTGTGACAGAACTTCATCTGACACGGCTTGTGGCACGGGTTCATAGTGATCAAAAAGCATACTGTACTGGGCACGGCCCTGTGTCATAGAACGCAAATTGTTCACATAACCAAACATGTTTGCCAAAGGCACCATTGATTCAATTACCGAAGCATTGCCTCTGGCTTCTGTACCGCGAACCTGCCCACGACGACTGTTTAGGTCACCAATAACATCGCCCATATGCTCGTCTGGGGTAACAACCTCAACAGCCATGATAGGCTCCAGCAATTTCGCACCCGCTTCTCTAGAAGCTTCACGGAAAGCAGCACGCGCAGCGATTTCGAATGCCATGACACTGGAGTCAACATCGTGATATGCCCCATCATGAAGGATGACTTTAAAGTCAATCATCGGGAAACCTGCAAGCACGCCATTTTCGCGGACGCTTTCAATGCCCTTTTCAACGCCAGGGATATATTCCTTAGGAATGGCACCACCGACAATTTTGTTTTCAAACTCAAACCCGCCACCCGGCTCAAGCGGCTCGATAGTCATTTTCACACGAGCGAACTGACCGGAACCACCCGTTTGTTTTTTGTGCGTGTAATCAACATCGGTCACCTTTGTGAAGGTCTCGCGATAAGCCACTTGCGGTGCACCAACATTGGCTTCCACCTTGAACTCACGCTTCATGCGATCAACAATGATATCAAGATGTAACTCGCCCATACCGGCGATAACGGTCTGACCGCTTTCTTCGTCAGATTTAACACGGAAAGACGGATCTTCCTGCGCCAGGCGACTCAAAGCAAGACCCATTTTTTCTTGGTCTCCCTTGGTTTTCGGCTCAACAGCAACCTCGATCACTGGATCTGGGAATTCCATTCTTTCCAAAATAACAAGGCTTTCTTGCACGCATAACGTGTCACCCGTTGTTGTGTCTTTCAGACCAACAAGGGCAACAATGTCACCGGCAACAGCATCTTTAATTTCTTCACGGGAATTAGCATGCATTTGAAGCATACGACCGATACGCTCACGCTTATCTTTCACAGTATTGACAAGCGTCTGGCCACTTTCAAGCTTACCGGAATAAATACGAGCGAAAGTCAAAGAGCCAACAAACGGATCATTGGCAATTTTAAAAGCCAGCATAGACAGCGGCGCATCGTCAGAGCTTTCACGTGTAATTTCTTCTTCAGTTTTGGCATCAATACCGGTAATCGCAGGGACATCTAGCGGTGATGGCATAAAGTTCACCACAGCGTCGAGTAAAGGCTGAACACCTTTGTTTTTAAACGCTGTCCCATTCAGAACAGGTACAAAGTTTTGATCAATCGTGCCTTTACGAATACAGCGAATGAGGGTTTCTTCGTCAGGCTCTTCACCTTCAAGATAGGCTTCCATGACATCATCATCAACCTCAACAGCCATTTCGATGAGCATGGAGCGATATTCGTCGGCTTGCGCTTTAAGGTCGTCACGGATATCGACATATTCATATTCCGCGCCAAGATCCTCAGCTTTCCAGAGAACTTCTTTCATTTTGACGAGATCGATAAGACCTTCATACTCGGCTTCAGCACCAATCGGTAACTGAGTTACCAACGGCGTTGACCCCAAACGGTCTTTAATCATTTCAACACATCTAAAGAAGTCTGCGCCCGTGCGATCCATTTTATTAACAAAACACATACGCGGGACAGAATATTTATCCGCCTGACGCCAAACTGTTTCAGATTGCGGCTCAACACCAGCAACAGAGTCAAAAACAGCGACAGCACCATCCAAAACCCGCAAAGAACGCTCAACCTCAATAGTGAAGTCAACGTGACCGGGTGTGTCGATGATGTTAATACGCTTATCATTCCAAAAACAGGTCGTTGCAGCGGATGTAATGGTGATACCGCGCTCTTGTTCTTGCTCCATCCAATCCATAGTGGCCGCACCATCATGGACTTCGCCAATTTTATAGCTGACGCCGGTATAGTAAAGAATCCGTTCTGTCGTTGTCGTCTTGCCGGCATCAATGTGAGCCATGATGCCGATATTGCGATAATCTTCTAGGGGCGTTTTACGAGACATTCTAGGAATCCTTTAGATTTCAATTACCAGCGATAATGTGAGAAGGCACGGTTGGCCTCCGCCATACGGTGCGTATCTTCGCGTTTTTTAACAGCATTACCGCGATTATTAACGGCATCCAGAAACTCACCTGCCAGACGGTCAACCATAGTGTTTTCACCGCGGGCACGCGCAGCAGCAATCAACCAGCGAATAGCAAGCGCAGCCTTACGATCGGCGCGGACTTCAACCGGCACTTGATATGTTGCACCCCCCACACGACGAGAGCGAACCTCAACAGCAGGCATCACATTTTCAAGGGCCTCATGGAAGACCTCGACAGGGTTACGACTAATTTTGCTTTCAACTTGATCAAGCGCGGCATAGAGAATTTTTTCTGCGATTGATTTTTTACCGTGCAACATGAGGCTGTTCATGAACTTGGTCAGAACAACATCCCCATATTTGGCATCAGGGTTAATTTCTCTTTTTTCTGCGCGATGGCGACGTGACATAGTAAAAAACTCCTATTTCGGACGCTTCGCGCCATATTTAGAACGGCGCTGCTTACGGTCTTTAACGCCCTGCGTATCCAGAACACCGCGTACAATATGATAACGAACACCTGGCAGGTCTTTAACACGACCTCCACGGATCATGACAACGGAGTGCTCCTGAAGATTATGACCCTCGCCGGGTATGTAACTCGTCACCTCAAACCCGTTCGTCAAACGAACACGCGCCACTTTACGCAGCGCGGAGTTTGGTTTTTTTGGTGTCGTTGTATAAACGCGTGTGCAAACACCGCGTTTTTGCGGACAGGCTTCCATGGCTGGAACCTTATTCCGTTTTACAATCTTTTTCCGCGGCTTGCGGATCAACTGGTTTATCGTTGGCATATGTCTCGCCCAATTTCCAAACACAAAAAAGGCTTCTCTGCGCGTCCAAATTCAGACACAAGAAAAACCAAAAAGTCTGCAGACACCGCCTAAATCGAAAAGGTCTGGAGACTCACTTCACAGAGGATTTCGGATTAGCCGAAATCATGCACCCAATAATTACTTCAATAAAACAACAGCGTTTAGGTATTTGATATGCCACCAAAGTCGCAACATATATTATGAACCTACGGCCCTGCTACTAAAGTGTGTGCTTTTTAGCCAATGCGACTCACACTGTCAACCGGATTTCAAGAGAAATTCAAGGTTTTTACACCTTAAATTTCTCTCAAAACTAAACCTCAGTTTCTAGTGTAACTTCAACGTCAACCTCATCTTCTAAGAGTGCCTTATCACGCTCAGAAGCTTCGGTTTTAAGACGTTGCATCACCCCGCCAGTACCGGCAGGTATCAGACGTCCGACAATGACATTTTCTTTCAGACCAACGAGGCTATCTTCTTTACCGTTAATGGCAGCTTCAGTCAGCACGCGTGTGGTTTCCTGGAAGGAAGCCGCTGAGATAAATGACCGCGTCTGCAATGACGCTTTGGTGATCCCCAAAAGGACAGGCGAACCTTTAGCCGGCTCTTTGCCCTCCGCGACAAGCTTTTCATTGACTTCGTCAAATTCGACCCTGTCTGTCTGCTCACCCGGTAAAAAGTCGCTATCCCCTTGATTTTCAATCTCAATTTTCTGAAGCATTTGACGCACAATGACCTCAATATGCTTATCATTAATCGTCACGCCTTGCAGTCGGTAGACATCTTGAATTTCATTAACAAGGTATGCTGCAAGATCTTCAACACCGAAAATCGCCAAAATATCGTGCGGAGCCGGTAGACCATCAATCAGATAATCGCCTTTTTCAATACGATCCCCATCCTGAACGGAAAGGTGTTTAGCTTTAGGAACAAGATATTCAACTTTTTCAAGCGACTCGTCATCCGGGTGAATTGTAATCCGGCGTTTATTTTTATAATCACGCCCAAATTCAATTGTCCCGCCAATTTCAGCAATAATCGCATGCTCTTTTGGACGACGAGCCTCAAAAAGTTCGGCAACACGCGGCAGACCACCAGTAATATCACTGGATGTCGCGCCTTCAGTAGGAATACGCGCCAATGTATCACCGGCATGGACTTTGGCGCCTGCTTCAACTGACAAAATCGAGCCTACTGAAAGTAAGTATCTGGCTTCCTTACCGCTCGCCAGCGTTTTAATCGCACCTTTATCGTCTTTCAGAACAATGGCAGGCTTCAAATCAGCCGCTTTGGAACCAGATTGAGGGTCAATCACAACACGTTGGGAAATACCCGTCGCTTCGTCAGTTACCTCATTAATCGAGACACCTTCAACGACATCCTCAAAATGCACCTCCCCTTCGACTTCCGTCAGAATTGGCAGAGCATAAGGCTCCCATTCACCAATACGCTCGCCGCGCTTGATTTCATCGCCGTTTTTAACCCGCAGACGTGTACCGTATGTGAGTTTATGGCTTGCACGTTCAAGACCGTTTTCATCAACAATCTTAACAGTGACGTTACGATCCATAACAACAAGCCTGCCTGCACTATCTGAAACGACATTGACATTCTCAAGAGAAATCAAACCATCGGCATTAGCTTCCACGAAAGATTGGTCAACCACCTGCGCCGTACCACCAATGTGGAACGTCCGCATCGTCAGCTGCGTACCAGGCTCACCAATAGACTGTGCGGCAATAACACCAACAGCTTCACCCATATTCACAGGCGTTCCGCGTGCAAGGTCACGACCGTAACAATGGGCGCAAACACCGTGACGTGTTTCACAGGTCAGAACAGATCGAATTTTGATACCAACAAGATTTGCCGAGTCAATCGCATCGGCATGCTCTTCGAGGATCATCTCGCCTTTTTTGACGATAACTTCACCGGTAACCGGATCAACAACATCATCCGTCGGAACACGACCAAGGACACGTTCAGACAAAGATGTGATCACTTCACCTGCATCAATTACAGCAGAAACAGTCAAACCTTCGGATGTACCGCAATCATCTTCCGTAATGATGCAATCTTGTGCAACATCAACAAGACGACGGGTCAGATAACCGGAGTTAGCAGTTTTCAGAGCTGTATCAGCAAGGCCTTTTCGGGCCCCGTGAGTGGAGTTGAAGTATTCCAGAACCGAAAGACCTTCTTTAAAATTTGAAATAATCGGCGTTTCGATAATTTCACCCGAAGGTTTCGCCATCAGACCACGCATACCAGCCAACTGCTTCATCTGAGCAGGTGAACCACGCGCACCAGAATGAGCCATCATGTAGATGGAATTAATAAAGCCGTTCGGATCAGCATCCTCAGGATTCAGGGATGAAATTTTACCCATCATCACTTCAGCCACACGATCGGTACACTTCGCCCAGGCATCAACAACTTTGTTATATTTCTCGCCTTTCGTAATCAGGCCATCAATATATTGCTGTTCATATTCCTTAGCGAGTTGCTGAGTTTCATCTATCAGTGGCAGCTTCTCTTCAGGAATGACCATATCGTCTTTACCAAAGGAAATACCCGCCTTACAGGCCTGACGGAAACCGAGGAACATGATGTGGTCACAGAACAGAACTGTCTCTTTTTGACCGCAATGACGATAGACAGAGTTAATCGCTTTAGAAATTTCTTTCTTCGTAAGCAATTTGTTCACTGTTGAATAAGGGACAGCAGGATGTTTTGGCAGTTCCTGCGCGACCATCATCCGACCTGGGGTGGTTTCGACGATTTCGGTAATCGGGTTACCTTCATCATCAAAACTGTCAACCCGAGCTTTAATCTTAGTGTGAATGGTCACAACACCGTTATCAAGTGCATGCTCGACTTCCGACATTGTGGCAAAAACCATACCTTCACCTGGGGCGCCCTCACGCATCAGAGTGATATAATAAAGGCCAAGGACAATATCCTGAGACGGAACAATAATCGGGGACCCGTTAGCCGGATGAAGAATATTATTCGTGGACATCATCAAAACACGCGCCTCAAGCTGTGCCTCAAGTGACAGCGGCACATGAACAGCCATTTGGTCGCCATCAAAGTCCGCATTAAAAGCAGCACAAACAAGCGGGTGTAATTGAATGGCTTTACCTTCAATCAAAACCGGCTCAAATGCCTGGATACCAAGACGGTGAAGCGTCGGCGCACGGTTCAACAAAACCGGATGCTCACGAATAACTTCATCCAGAATATCCCAAACTTCAGGACGTGCTTTCTCAACCATTTTCTTAGACTGCTTAACAGTTGAAGACAAGCCTTTGGCCTCAAGCCGTGCATAAATAAATGGTTTAAACAGTTCCAGCGCCATTTTCTTCGGCAGGCCGCATTGATGCAATTTTAGCTCCGGGCCGACCACAATCACCGAGCGACCAGAGTAATCAACACGTTTACCGAGCAAGTTCTGACGGAAACGCCCTTGCTTACCTTTCAACATATCAGAGAGTGATTTCAACGGACGCTTATTCGCTCCCGTAATCACCCGACCACGACGTCCATTGTCAAATAACGCATCGACAGACTCCTGAAGCATACGTTTTTCGTTACGGATAATGATATCCGGCGCACGCAACTCAATCAGTCTTTTCAAACGATTGTTACGGTTGATAACACGGCGATACAAATCGTTCAGGTCAGAGGTTGCAAAACGACCACCATCCAGCGGTACAAGCGGACGCAGTTCCGGCGGAATAACCGGAATGACAGTCATAATCATCCATTCAGGACGGTTATTTGACTTCAAAAAGGCTTCAACAACCTTAAGGCGCTTAGCAAGTTTCTTTGGCTTCAACTCAGTCGTGGCTTCTGCGATTTCAACTTTCAAAAAGTCACGAAGTTCTTCGAGATCCAGTTCGGCGAGCATAATACGAATGGCTTCAGCACCGATACCGGCGACAAAACTATCATCGCCATACTCATCCATGGCTTCATAATATTCATCTTCGGTCAGCAACTGGCCTTTACTCAAACCCGTCAGCATAGGATCGAGAACAATAAAGTTCTCAAAATAAAGCACACGCTCCAGGTCTTTCAATGTCATATCCAACAACAGACCGATACGACTTGGCAGTGATTTCAAAAACCAGATATGCGCAACAGGAGCTGCCAGTTCAATATGGCCCATACGCTCACGGCGTACCTTGGTCAACGTCACCTCGACACCGCATTTTTCGCAGATAATGTCTTTATATTTCATGCGTTTATATTTGCCGCACAGACATTCATAATCCTTGATAGGCCCAAAAATTCTGGCACAGAAAAGACCGTCACGCTCTGGCTTGAAAGTACGGTAGTTGATTGTTTCAGGCTTTTTAATTTCACCATATGACCAGGACATAATCTTTTCAGGACTCGCGATGGAAATCCTAATCTGGTCAAACATTTGAACGCCCCCTTGAGGGCCGAAGATATTCATGACCTCTTGATTCATAGGTCGTTTCTCCTTCTCTGGTCAGCAGGCCATCTGCCGACTGTGATACGAATTAACTACTCGCTCTGTTTACTTTCCGTCAGTTCGACATTGAGGCCGAGTGAACGAATTTCTTTAACCAAGACATTGAAGCTCTCAGGAATACCTGCCTCGAAAGCATCATCGCCTTTAACAATGGCTTCATAGACCTTGGTTCTACCCGCCACATCATCTGACTTAACGGTCAACATTTCCTGTAACGTATAGGCAGCACCATAAGCTTCCAACGCCCAAACTTCCATCTCACCAAATCGCTGACCACCAAATTGCGCTTTACCGCCAAGTGGTTGTTGCGTGACAAGACTGTATGGCCCGATAGAACGTGCGTGGATTTTATCATCAACCAAGTGGTGAAGTTTCAGCATATAAATATAGCCAACCGTCACTTTACGATCAAAGACCTCACCGGTCCGCCCGTCCCGCAGAACGACCTGACCAGACGCATCCATCCCCGCATTGGACAACACGTCAACGATGTCCTCTTCAACTGCGCCGTCAAATACCGGCGTAGCCATTGGCACACCTTTTCTAAGCGTGTAGCTCATTTCAACGGCTTCGCCTTCGGATAACTCCTCGACACCCTTATCGCCTTCATAAATACCGGCAAGCGTCTGCTTAACCTGAGAAGCATCGCCGCTTTGCTCGTAGGCGGTAATCGCATCTGAAACCTGCTTACCAAGACCTGAACACGCCCAACCCAAATGGGTTTCAAGAATTTGACCGACATTCATCCGGCTTGGCACACCTAGCGGGTTGAGAACAATATCAACAGGTGTACCGTCCTCAAGATAAGGCATGTCTTCAACCGGCATAATCCGGCTGATAACACCTTTGTTACCATGACGACCGGCCATTTTATCGCCAGGTTGCAGCTTACGCTTAACAGCAACATAGACCTTGACCATCTTCATCACGCCCGGCGGCAACTCATCACCACGCTGAAGCTTATCAACCTTGTCCTCAAAGCGAGCCTCCAGAGCTGCTCTGCTGTCTTCAAACTGCTTTTTCAAGGCTTCAACTTCGGACATAGCTTTGTCATTTTTGAGAGCAATCTGCCACCACTGACTGCGCGGCACATCCTCAAGCAAGGCTTCCGTGATTTTTGTTTCCGACGAAATATCCTTTGGACCGCTGGCGGCAATTTTGCCGTTTAACAACTCTTGCAGTCTGTCATAAACATTACGCTCAAGGATGAATAATTCATCATCACGGTCTTTTGCGAGGGCTTCGATTTCCTCACGCTCAATGGCCAATGCACGTTCATCTTTTTCAATGCCGTGACGGTTGAAAACACGCACCTCCACAACCGTACCCGATGCACCGGGCGGAAGTTTCAGGGATGTATCTCTCACATCAGAGGCTTTCTCACCAAAAATGGCACGCAGAAGTTTTTCTTCCGGCGTCATCGGGCTTTCACCCTTCGGTGTAATCTTACCGACCAGAATGTCGCCTGGGTTCACCTCCGCGCCAATATAAACAATACCGGCTTCATCGAGGTTACGCAGAGCATCCTCACCGACATTGGGTATATCACGCGTAATTTCTTCAGGGCCCAGCTTAGTATCACGGGACATGATTTCGAACTCTTCAATATGAACCGAGGTAAACACATCATCGCGCACAATGCGCTCCGAAATCAGAATTGAGTCTTCAAAGTTGTAACCATTCCATGGCATAAACGCGACAAGCACGTTACGACCAAGTGCCAATTCACCTAATTCGGTGGAAGGGCCGTCGGCAACGACATCACCAGCCTGAACACGGTCACCTACCCTAACCAGCGGACGCTGATTAATACAAGTGGACTGATTAGAACGCTGGAACTTCCGAAGATTGTAAATATCAACGCCAGATTTTGAGGCATCGACCTCTTCCGTAACACGCACAACAATACGCGTCGCGTCAACCTGATCAACAATACCGGAGCGACGGGCGGTCACAGCCGCACCGCTGTCTCTCGCAACAACTTCTTCCATACCTGTACCGACAAGCGGCGCATCTGCTTGCAGCAGCGGCACAGCCTGACGCATCATGTTGGAACCCATAAGCGCTCTGTTCGCGTCATCATTTTCAAGGAAGGGAATTAACGCCGCCGCAACAGAAACAATCTGCTTAGGTGATACATCAAGATAATTCACCATTTCAGGCGGCACCATCTCAAAGTCGCCATTCACACGACAGTTAATTAGCTCATCGTCAATGACACCTTTTTCATCAAATGAAATTGTCGCCTGCGCCACACGGTATCGGGCTTCTTCCATCGCAGAAAGATAATCCACCTGATCCGTCACTTTACCGTCAACCACTTTACGGTAAGGGCTCTCAATGAAGCCATATTTATTGATACGAGCAAATGTCGCCAGCGAGTTAATGAGACCGATATTTGGCCCCTCTGGCGTTTCAATCGGGCAAATTCTGCCGTAATGGGTTGGGTGCACGTCACGCACTTCAAAACCTGCTCGTTCACGCGTTAAACCACCTGGGCCAAGTGCTGAAAGACGACGCTTATGCGTAATCTCAGAAAGAGGATTGGTTTGGTCCATGAACTGAGAAAGCTGGGATGACCCAAAGAACTCACGAACCGCAGCAGCAGCAGGTTTAGCATTAATCAAATCCTGCGGCATTACCGTATCATTATCGACAGAACTCATGCGCTCACGAATAGCACGCTCCATGCGTAAAAGACCGACACGATATTGGTTTTCCATCAGCTCACCGACGGACCGCACACGACGGTTTCCAAGATTATCGATATCATCAATCTCGCCCTTGCCATCACGCAAATCAACAAGTGTACGCATTACGGCAACGATATCTTCTTTCCTTAGAATTTTGACATCGTCATCACAATCCAATTCAAGACGAATATTCATTTTCACACGACCAACAGATGATAGGTCATATCTTTCTTCATCAAAGAAAAGACCATCAAACAGGGTCTGAGCTGTTTCAGCTGTCGGCGGCTCACCTGGGCGCATGACACGGTAAATTTCTTCAAGCGCTGTCAGCTTGTCTGAAGACTTATCCGCCTGCAACGTGTTGCGGATAAACGGGCCTTTATTAATCGGATCCGTATTCAGTGTGGAAATTTCCGTGTGACCATTTTCAAGCAATGAAGCAAGCAAGTCTTCGGTAATCTCGTCACCGGCTTCGGCATAGATCTCACCAGTTTCCATGTTGAAGGCCTCTTCAGCAAGGAAACGACCAATCACTTCCTCATCACTGACGAGAAGATTTTCAAGCCCATCTTCTTCGAGGTTTTTAGCAAGGCGCGGGGTAATTTTCTTTCCAGCTTCAACTGCCACTTTTCCAGTTTTGGCGTCAATTAAATCAAAAGCAGGTTTTGTACCGCGACGGGCATCCTTATCAAAAGGTGTAACCCATTTATCATCCTTGCGCGAGAAGTTGATGCTTTCATAGAACAGAGACAAGATTTCTTCATCATCAAAGTCAAGCGCATGCAACAGCATTGTTGCCGGCAGTTTCCGACGGCGATCAATACGTACAAAAAGAATATCTTTAGCGTCGAATTCAAAATCGAGCCAAGAGCCACGATAAGGGATAACGCGCGCCGCAAACAGAAGCTTGCCAGAGGCATGGGTTTTCCCACGATCATGATCAAAAAATACGCCAGGGCTCCGGTGCATTTGAGAAACAATAACCCGCTCGGTGCCATTCACAACAAATGTGCCATTAGAAGTCATAAGCGGCAAATCGCCCATATAAACCTCTTGTTGTTTAATGCCTTTAATTGAACGTGCCTCGGTTTCCTCATCTACATCATAAACAATGAGATTGAGCGTAACCTTGAGTGGGGCGGCAAAGGTCATGCCACGTTGTTGACATTCCTCAACATCATATTTCGGTTGTTCAAATTCATAAGATACGAATTCCAGTCGAGATGTTTTCGCGAAATCATCGATTGGAAAAACCGATTTAAATACGGCCTGCAGGCCCATATCTTCCCGACCGCCATCAGGTTCTTCCGCCTGCAAAAACTGGTCATAGGAATATTTTTGAACCTCAATGAGGTTAGGCATATCCAGAACTTTAGGGATACGTCCAAAAGAGCGTCTTATACGTTTGCGTCCGGCATAAGCTTGCGACATGTGGTTTCCTCGCTCGCAGCAATAAATTTTACGGAGTAATAAGTAATATACGCATCCTCACACTCCGTGGATGAGGATGTCAGGGGCGGGGCTAACCCCGCCCCATCGACTTATTTAAGCTCTACAGTAGCACCTGCAGCTTCGAGTTTTTCTTTCAACTCGTTAGCTTCTGCAGCTGGAACGTCTTCTTTGACATCTTTCGGTGCGCTTTCCACGATTTCCTTGGCTTCTTTCAAGCCAAGACCGGTAATCGCCCGAACCTCTTTGATGACGTTGATTTTCTGGTCGCCAGCAGCAGCCAGAACAATGGTGAAGCTGTCTTTTTCTTCA
>Ga0129353_1123002_pt1 | contig 12078 bp, 1 predicted proteins | sample CPBNA2_4_FD_105431 | JGI IMG/M metagenome (GOLD analysis project Ga0129353, IMG submission 105431) | Freshwater to marine salinity gradient microbial communities from Chesapeake Bay, USA - CPBay_Sum_27_0.2_RNA2 (Metagenome Metatranscriptome) | ecosystem: Environmental > Aquatic > Marine > Coastal...
CAACTGTGATAGTGGAAGAAGGTAAGTTAAACCAGTCTGTTTTGCATGCGCGGGTGAGTTCGTAATAATACAGATCAAAATTTTGAACCAAATCATACGTAACTCCATTAGACACCAACGACCCGGAGGATGGGTAAGTCGTTATGTGAATGGGGATTGTTTCCAGGCTTGCGAGATCCGATCCATCTGCGCTACCACATGTGTATTGACAACGGCTGGGAACAACAGCCACTCGGGAAAGATCAAAAGAGCGAGTGGCTGAACCATTGAATACAAGTGGTCCATCAGTGAAACGGATGTCCGGGTTGAGAGCAATAATCTCTTCACGACTCAATCGACTCAAAGCGACGGTGATCTGAGTTGGCTTGTAAAGATAGATTGTGCTCCCAGGCTTTCCAGCCCATTCGCCAGTTCCTGTGTAGAAGCTGATTTCATGGTTGGAATCAAGGAAAAATGGTAACGGAGGTGACAGCGAGGAATGGTTGATAGTCAACACTGCAGGAACCTCGACTGGAGTCGAGTCGGGGATGGGTTTCCATAAACTGTCATTTTCCGTGATCGGCGCAACGTCGATCTTGGGCAAGAATTGTGCGACTTCAAGGCAGGAATCTGGAGCGACTGTAAACCAAACATCAATTAGAGGGTTGTATGATGATTTTGGATGAATGGCTTCGATCATCAGATATCCTAAATCCAGATAGTCGATGTCGTTCTTGCTCTTCACAAGTTTGCGACGATCAGTCAAGGACCAGGAAGGCGTGGTCACCACATTCGTCGTGAGCTGATCATTGGTGTACGAAAACGGCAACGCGAACATGGTGTACGGACCTCTCAGATAATTCAGGTTGTACTCCGCCCCGACTTCTGCTGATTTTGGAGGCACATAATACACAGAAAGAGACCCACGAGACAGAAATTTAAAGCAAAATTTCAAACGTGCATAGGTGAAGAACGCAGCTAACCGTTCCGGTCCAAAATGTGTGTGTGCTCCAAGAGCAAGGAGATCTTTCAACGGCAGGTTGTAGGTATAAGTAACATCTCCTACCGTAGAAGGGGAAAGTCGGCCCCAGTTGAAAAAATGCTTCGACAACAACTGGGTAATGGTCAACCCACCAATGTCACAAGCGTAGCTTGGGTCAATGGCTGGGCCGAGGGCATGACGATAAGTACTTTCTCCGACATGACTTTCAGTCGTATCGGACTTATCTTCGAGGGCACCACCGCTCATCATCTGAGGAACGATGGTCACGGGTTTGACGAGGTGGAATCTAGCATCAACAATCTGAGTGTAGACTGTCACTCTCATCGGGTCTTCGCTCGCGGACTCTGCTGGATAAGTCAGAGGTGAAAAGATGGTTCCACGAACAAAGGCAGTTTGTTCTCCTTCAACTAAATACGGAAGTATATATTTGAAGGGCACTTTCAACGTCACTTTCTGGGATGTGTTCGGATGAATCAGCAAAGGATCAGTCATCATAATTTGCGAGAGGGAAGCAAATCGACGATCAAGTTCTGATTCATCTTTCACGCCATGGGCGGCCCACAAGGCCATCAACCCAGCAGTGAACGGGTTTCGGGGAAAGACGATGGTCACGAGGAAGTGAAAATATTCAACCCATTTGTACTGACTCTTTTGAATTTGATTGTAATTGTTGTAGCAATCAGTAGGCAATGCAAGGGTGAACAATGTTTCTCCTTCGTTGAGCGCTGTCGTCCATTGAAACTGACCAAAGATCTGTTGCTTCGAGGTGATATCGCTAGCAGTGATCGGTTTTTCAACAGGTCGATCGACTTGTTTGACGTCGAACGGCGTTGCATCTTCAACCGCTGAACCCGCGTCCTCAATGGTTGTCAAAGGATTCGGATCTTCTGGCGCTGGCGCGTCCATCTGAGATTCTGTTCGCAATGTAGGCACTTGAGCGAACACGTCTTTGGTAATCACTCTGATCGGCTTTGGAATCAAGTTAATCATGACTCGAATCTGCTGAGGTTTGGTTTGGAAAGAAAACTCAAACATAAGCTTCGTTGTATGTGGATTCGGAACATGAGGAATCATAACGTGATCAGCCCGAGGACAAATTTCACGGACGTATCCGGCATTGATCAGATCGCTTCGAGTGCATGCGGTCCAATCAATGTTTCCAGGAAACGAGATTCTGCTCTTGAAGATTGATGTGGCTTCGATATAAACAATTCCTTCACTACTGATATTCACTTGAGATTGAGGTAGTCTTGAAAATGCGATAATAGCCAAGGAGCGGGTAAGAGTTTCCGCTTCTTTCATCAAACAGACATCAAGTCCGGTGAACACATCACCACCATTCATGACACCAACAAATTTGATTCCATGAATGAATTTCTCCATGCTAACAGTCGGGTCTGTATCCCAGTTAGTCATAGCATTTCGAATGGCGGCGGCGAGATATGTGTAATTTTCCAAAACCTGAGGTTCGTTCTTGGTAAGCCATGTCACTTGCTTCCGCACTAGATCTGGGTCCTTGAGACGAGCGATTCGTTGCATAAACATGCTGGTGAGATCGTCAAGGTGGCAAATTCTATCAAGAACTGCACGACCTGGGACTTTCACGTCAGTATTATACATAGACTTGGCATATCCTTCAATTCCTTGTAAAGCAAAATGTGCAAGAGCAACGGAACGCGATAATCCCTCAAGAGGTATCAGGAAATTGTTAATAGTCTCCTTCTTTGAATCTTTCATGGGCGCGTAAAACTTTTGCAAGATATTGTAAGATGAAGCCAATCTTCGGTACGTCGTCAGAGGGTTGCGCAATCTCACTGGCTGCAGGAGTTTCTGGTCAGACTTCATCATCTGCGATTCGATGATCGTTTCTGGAACTTTTCTCTCCCTGCGTTTAGTCTCACGATTAAATGGTCGAATCGCAGGAATGATTGCAGCAGCAGATGTAGTCGTCAGCTCCGGTTCGAGTGGATCGGTGGTCATAGCGGTGTTGTTGTGACCAAATCCACGAGCATCAATACTAGGCTCCCACGAGCAAAACACCATGATATTCATGCTTTGCTGCGTTTGAGTAGTAGCTGGGACAGCAAGTGATGTGACTAGCATTGATCCAGCTGTATATTTGCTCATGTCTCCAGTATAAATCGGGTTGAAAGTTGGGAACGGTCCGAATAATTGGCGATTAGGAACGAGAAATCCCTTTCTCCTGTTCGGACTGGTAATGGTGATCTCCAAAGTTCCTGGTCCAACAACTTCCTTGGTGAGAGAATACTGGGCGTTAATCGCATTTAAGGGCAAAGTTTGGGGACAATCTTCATAGTCTCCAAATTTCGTGGAAAATGCAACAACAACTCGAGAGATCGGGTTCTGCACAAACACAAACGTGTACTTGATGCGTCCATTGTGAAGCAAGAAATTTCGCATAATCTGCGCGATCGCTGACATTTCGCGAGTTCCTCCTTTACTAAACGAACCAAGTCCGGGGAAAGTCAAAGGCAATTGACCTAGTACTGCTCCAGGCTCTGTGCTACCATCTAAGGTGTACTTACCGAGGTAGAATTTTCTACCTGCCAGTTCACCAATTGTTGGCTCACGAAGGGGTTGGACTTCCATATTGAATGAGTGTTTATGTTCTCCAAATTCGTTATGGATTTCTCCGGGTCCACGAGTGTTTGAGTTGGTATCCTTGACAACGACAGCAGGAATGGTTTCAGTTGATTTCAATTTACTGGATCCAATTCCTTGCGAATCAACTTGATCGACGGGAATATTGTCAAAGACATGGGGTGAGGGTACAGGGCGTGGAAGTTCTTGAATCAGCAATTGCTTGCCACGTTTCAGGATAAAAGATTTGGTCGCGTCGATGTAATCTTGATCATATTTTCTCAAGAGGTCATCATACGATGGAACTCTATCCCAACGGACTGGAGCATTCTTGATCTTGAGCTCGCTCATGTATTCATTGAACTTCTCACGACCGAAACGGTACACAGTATGAGCATAAGAAATAGCAATATCTGTGTGTTTCTTCTGTTCGCTAATTTTCTTGGTAGTACTGACTGTTGCCAACATGGATCCTCGGGTACCATCAACCATATGACTGTTGATTTGGCCTGGCCCCTCAAGACTGAGTGTATAGGACAAAAATTGAGCCGGTTCCGGTAACAAATCAGTTGGAAGTTCTTGTCCATACCAAGAACTTGGCTTACCTTCGTTGACCCACTGCTCAGCAACTTCTTTGAGCAAGAATTGACATCCAGCCTTTCCATCCTTAGTACTAGGCGTGTGTGTAATTCCATCTTGCTTCATCAAAGCTGTGAGTTTGGCAAAAGTGACATACCGTCTCAGACTAGGGTGTACGACTAAGAGGTAGTCATCATTCAAAATCATGAGGCGGGTGAAATCCAAGAATGCGCGAACAGAAGCGAGAGGTGGACAAACTTCCTTCATAATGAGTATAAAATAATAACACAATATGACGAAAGTCCACAATCCTTGGAAGATGGTCGTTCCTCCAGAACCAGTGCTGAGAGATTGCAATTGGGCATAAACTTTGCCGTCCACGACTATATTGTCAATAACCGTAGACTGCATTAGAATGTAATAGACCAAACGCAGTTTTTGATACAGTTCTGGAGTGTAATCAGATTTACCGAGAATTTCACAATCTAGGGACAGGCCTGCGGATCGCGCTGCAGCATAATGCTTCTTGATGACACGCTCAAAGGCTTTGAACGCTTTGTCAATAAAAGGTGCATTAGCATAACTGTCCTGCGATTTGAAATCTCCACAAATTGCAATGGCTGAGTACTTGCGCATGTCGTCTCCACTGATGAGCACAAGAGGGCCCAAATGTTTCGAATATCCTTCGCTATACCGGGCAAGTTTGGTATTATCAAAGGATGTGAGGTGGAAAAACATCTGAGTCATCTTTTTTGAATCCTCAGCTGGGAGACCGATGGCAAAGCTATTGGTGATGTGATTGGCAGTCAAATGAGCATAAGACATGCCAAACAACATTTTCCATGCAAGCTGTTTGTTCATCTGTTGGCACATGAGCAGGCGTCCGCGACCTTCTTTAGTCTTGGAAAACTTGCTCATCTCATCGGGTTTCAAGCTCGTACTAGTAAGCCAAGGGGGAATGTGACCAGATTGCATCATGTCAAACCATTCTTTCAACTTATCCACAAAGACTTGCTTCGGTCTAAATCGATGGGGGTGACTTGCATACTGATCATACGCTTGAACTTTCTTGTGGTAACCATACAAAGCTTGCGCATAAATGCCTGCTGATGTGTCGCGATCAATTCCACGCATTCCAAAGTCATTGCCATTCACGCTTTCATCCATCGACACTGGAATCAAATAATGCCTATAGTCAATGGGGAACATCCTATTCACTAGCTGGTTGAGAATATCTGACATCAGCGGGTCATCGAGAGAAATGCGATACATTGATCTACGCTTGATGCTGTTGATCAAAATACCATTTCGTTGCATATTCATAGGACCGGGTGGGGTGTTGATCTTCAGGTAGGGAAGACCTTTCTTCGAACACACCTCACGAACACATGGGATAGAAGAATCAGCCCAAGCCGAGTACTTGATCTTTGGTTTGGGTTGCCTCTGAAATGCATGACAATTGGCAACGGCTACCATACCAGCCAGCTTAGTGTCGGTAGTAAGCTGCGAGGTGATTTCGGTTGCAACCAGATCAGGGCCGAACACATGCGGTCCATTTCCCCATCCACTAGCTTCAATGACATCGCGAATCGCTTGCAGTGATTCAACAGAAATGGGATAAGACACAGCATACGTCTTGTCACTGATAGATTTCGAAAAGTGAATGCCAATTAACTTCCACACTTTGGCTCCTTTGATATCTACCAATGCATACAGCCGTGAACCACAATGTCCTTTAATGGTCATGAAATTGCCGTGAAATGCGACCTTGAAAGAGTAGGCTTCGCGTCCACTTTCAACTTCATTCAATTCATTGTAGGACAAGATGATTGATCCAGCCATAACGGGGCGATTCGTACTTGCTGACGTTCCATGCTCATCAATAGAACAAATCTGATCATCATCAAGTTCGGGACATGTAAGAGAATAAGCACCAAGAGCTCCGTCAGCTAACGACTGGTGTTCTTCTTTACTCAGACAGTATGGGGCAATGCTAGGCAGATTCGGTAAAGTCTTGTCTTGGAAAGATGAAACAATGTAGATGTAACACGGTTCTTGTCTCTTTCCGTCAGCACCAGCCGTGTGAATGACATGGAAATCCTTGTCCTTCTGAAGATGGTACTTCTTGCGGCGGTGAACGAGTGTCAATTTGTGACCATTCCGAACATACCCTGGGTGAGTGAGGTAATGAGCTGGAAAAGTGATGATATTTCCTCCCAGCGCATATCCAAAACCTTGCGCCAATTTGCCACCATATTCAAATTCGATCAGCACTTCACGGCCAGAATCTTGTGATGCGTTAAGAACATCAACAAGGGTGCCGTGATGGGCTTCCGGTACAAGCAGTTTGAATTCTCCTCCTTGTCCTGCACTAGCAATAAGATGCGTAGACGGCAGAGGGCGAGTGTGTGCACGAGCGCGAGTGTAATTCTGAGCCTCACTTGTCACTTCTGACATTGACGAAAGGAATTGAGTCAAGCCGAGAACAGAACCGAGAGTGACCGACCATTTATACCTCATAATCATGGAGGCGGTTTGGTCAATCATATACCTAAAATTGGATTTGGTCTTTCTCTTTTTGATTCGATTGACCCATTCTTTCGTGGCTGCCTCATTCAACAACTTATTCCAATGTTCAGTCCAATGGGGGTTCACGTCAACAATATGCTTACGAACCGTTTCAGCCAAACGTTCTTGGGCGTCAATGAAATAGGTCCATGCTGTCTCACGAGTCTTAGTGATAGTAGCAATGAACACAAACGGGTTAATGTCTGAAGGTGACAGCGGCGGGCCGGGGTATGAGTCAATAAGGCCCTGAATTCGTTTAACGCGTGACCTACTAGAGCGTGGTCCAAAAACTTGAGGTAGTCGACCAGTCATAACAAGTGCGGCAACATAATCTCCGAGGTGAAGTGAAGGATCGTCCCACTTTGTGATACCCATGGAAACTGAATAAGCACGAAGAAATCCTTCATAGAAAGTGCCTAATGTGCCTTCACAAGGTATAAATCCTTTTTGGACACCCTTGCACAACCAATCCGCTTTCACAATGTAGTTGGTGAAAGTCTCCGTCTGAAACATTTTCCTATACGTGTGCATCTCTTTGACAAAGCCGTGAAATAATCTGTCTGGTGCTCCGTCTTTCATCTGAAGTCGATTAGTGGCAGACAAATAAGCATCATCATCGGTTTTCATCTCCGATAAATACTTAGACAAATATGTCATAACAGAATCAAGGTCAGCTAATGGAATGTGCAAATAGGACTCGTATGGTCCAGGCTTGGTCCGGTGGGAGCTAGATTCGCTAGCGCTGGCTTGTAGTCCAAGATGTTCCCAGAACATGCTCAAACAGGCGGTAACTGTGTTCAATGCCAACCAATACTCGGGGCAGATTGCAACACCTATAGGCATATGCGACATCGTAGGATGAATGTCGGTAGGATACGAACGAAATAATTCTGTCAATCGATGAGAACCAAGTCGGTTAATCATTTCGGGTTCTTTGACGCCAATCTTCATTTGATGCACGATTACAGCTAAATCCCTAAACCCTTGAGATTCAATTCCATCGACCTGCATGACATTCAACATCAAAGTCAGTTTTTCGTGAGTCCAGCGACATCGTGGAATGTGGCCTGATTCATGGGCAATTCGTTGATGGTGCTTAGCTTGTTCATGTTCAAATTTCTCTTTGTCAATAAACAGCCAATGCCATTGCGGGTTGTTCGGGCGTGAAATACATGTTCGACAATGAACAGCTCCATACTTAGAGATTGTCTGAGTGACTTTCGCTTTATCAAACAACTTGTATGAAAACTCTTCCATAAATCGATCGACTTCATGCTGGTCGGATTCTCCAAAGTCGGCAGCAAGTCCACGAGATACGGACACCTTACGAAGTTCATTAACCAAATTCATAGATTGAGGCATAGCCGCGTGAGCAACTGCAGCTCGGCGAGGATGGCTAAAATACTGCTCCATAAGGTTAGTCAAACCAATGGTATCGCGTCTGGTGCGTTCGTACTTCTTCTGGGAATAAACGATCGCTCGTCCTACTGTACACACAAGAGAAACAAACGAAGATTCGCGCTGAATGGCACCATGATTCGTAGACATATCGATCTTTGATCGTGCGAAATAAGCGTCCACAGCACGACGGGCGATTTCATCTGCTGTCTGTTGGCTTTCCGGGATGTCGCGCACTCGAAGGTCTTCCTTGATAGTATCATAATACTGGGTAAACATTTCAGCAGTGCGCTTCAAAGCTTCTTGGATAACGACCACATGTCCATCCTGTTTTCTCGTGAATTCAGGAGCTCCATACACCTCAATCTCCATACCAGTGGGTCCTGTAAGACGGGCGAGCAAAGCTTGAGGATTAGCAATGTCGTTAAGCAATTCGGGAGCCTTGTTCGACGTATAAACGACGAGGCCTGACGTGCAGATCTGTCCTTTTCGATCAACCTTGGCTTGCGGGGTAACAAACTGACTTTCTCCGAGTACACGAAGCTGGTCCATAGTTCCGGTTCCTTTCTGTGACTTCAACTTGGTTCCAATGTCTTCGACAATTATCGAGAATTGGCCCCAGTATCCGTCCCAAAAGTCGAGTCCTTCATTCATGACGTAAACGTCATTTTCCGACAAGCCCATAAGTTTGTGGATACACTGTACAAGAGCGCGGGCAATGAAATCTTTTCCCGCTCTGGACATTCCTTTCAAATATACAGCCACAGGGATGGGTCGATTGTACGTCCCTTGCACGCTAAGATTAGCTGGAATGTTGTCCAAAAAAGCTTTATGGTGCTTCAAAAACATGTTACGACTCGATGTATTGAAATCATGAAGAGCTTCCATAATCAAGTCACAACGACGCTTAAGCATCATAGCGTCACGGGTAAATTTCAGGCGATCATTCGTTCCTTGAACCTGTGAGCGTGAAATGGCCCACTGGTTAAAACGAATTAAATCACAAACGAGGGAAGTCAATGCTGGTGGCACGTCGGCATCAACCAAAGCTTCGGGACCAAACATATTCTGAACAGTAGCAGACACCCACTCAGGCATCTGTTGGATCATCCAACGTAAGGCGCTTCCAGCAGTTTCAAAGGCGCGTTGAGCGTGATAAGCCTTGGTTAAGGTTTGGAAAATACGCTCAGGGTCGGTTTTACGGGCAGCGAGCAATCCAGTAGTGATCACTCCAAGGGTGGCAGATAACATCTGGCTCTCAATCTTGACTTCTGGCTTCTTGGTGAAGAAATCACACCACGAACGGTAAGCACCAATCCATGCTTGTCCGAGTCGGCCTAACCACTTACCTTGAAAGATCAATTCAATGATTCGCATAAAATGATGAACCATAATGTACAATTTCGAGGAAACAAGCCACCCTGTAAGAAACATCAACAGACAAATAGCAATCTGAATAAGTGTCGACATCATGGGGTGAGCTTCTGCAATTTTCTTGAACGCCAGACCAGGAATCGATGCCAGTTTTTCAGACAGTGTTTGAACTAAACGATCTTGGTCATCTTCAGTAAGTCGGGTACGGAGTCGGTCTATACATGCATCAATAATTTCATCAACTTTGGCACATGCTGATCCCTTCAATTTTTGGTATGGGGATCCAACAATAGACTTCATTTTCTCCGTGAATCGTTCGTAGTAGGAAGTACTGTTCTGTGCAGGCTCCTGCTCAATTTCATCATCCTCTGGGTTAGCAGTCTTATGCATTGTTGCTGATTCAGAGGCAAACTTACTCGGCGCTGGTGGTGGTTCAGATGGTACATGTTTACTATCCTCACCAAAACCAGGCGGTGGCGGTGGTGGTTCTTCTTTATCATCGGAAACAGATGGTTCAGTTTTCGTTTCAAAAGCAGACTGAGGTACAGACCCGGGATGAGGAATCCACGTTTTGCGGTCGTGCGCAAACGGTGGTCTCCTCTGCGGTTTCGGCAGATATCCAGGATGTGGAATCAACGGTGGCGGTTCGTCGTCACTATCCGAATCATCAGAACTCTCAGAAGAGTCAGAAGACTCAGATGATGTCGACTCGTTATATTCAGTGGCGGTCATGAAACTATCAGAATCTGAATCAGTCTGGTTTCCACACAGACGTTTACATCCAAACCTACCTTGAGATTCAATCTTGGTGATTTCCTTCAAGGACGAGGCAAGCGACTTAATTTCAGTTTCATTGATAGCATCTCCAAATTCGTTGCCAATGTAGTCAACGACTTTTGAGATATTCTTGGCAATAATGGCGGGTGCTGCTTCTGGACAGGTACCAACTGTAACTGTCTCCAAAGCGGCGGTAGTCAGGTCATACTGCTTTACAAATTTTGCAAAGCGCGATTCTACACCATAATGGCGGGAAATTGCTTCCATCATGTGTAGATAGGAGGGTTCTGCTGGTTGGATGTTTTGAGACTTCTCAGTCATCACGGATGAACGTGCCGTTCCACGTTGGCCAGCTCCTGAAAACTTTACGTCAACAGTCGCTTGTGGCAGTGTTGAAATGGTGAGGCAGGGTCCATATGCAGAGGCACATGGGCGACCCGACCGGCTTTGGTACTCGCTTTGACCTATTCTCCACGAGGATTTCACTAACTTTTCGGCTCCACACAGGCACTAAAAGCACAATATGCAGGAACAATCCAGGGTATCGATCCTTTCGTTTGGGATGTACGAATCCTGGTCCATTCTCCAGTTATTAACTTGATCGATTGTTCGGGCAACAATCTGTCGTAAAAATTGTAGGGACGTCATACTACACAACATAAATGATGTGATCAATGTATAAGACGGGTGTATGCCAATCTTTGGAAAAGCAATCATACACACCCTGGCTATCTCCTTAATAACTTTTGAAAAATCCTGACATAATAGCTTTTAATACGTCATTTTGCCCACCAGAAAGTGAGAGTTCATAATTCCTTTGTCTAACATCATATAAGATTCAACGGCAACCAAGCACTGTTGGAAAAAAGTACCCTTGTCTCTTTCTCATCCTCTTGAGTCGCAGAACTCCCTAGAGGCATGATTTTATGATAACAAAATATGGAATCAGAGAACGTTAAATTAATGGGGCGGCAACCCATTAACCACGGCGTAAATTACGTCTGCCGGATAATTCTATTTGACGTAATATTGCTCTACACAAACAAGATCATCTTATTCAACGCGACCTAAAAAGACCGGCTTCAATGAAGTATTGCTCTCCTAAAATAATCTTGAATGGTTATAATATATACTAACTATATTCACTATACTAAATCTAATGTCACTATCATACAAAGTAACTATCAACAAGTTACCAACAACAGACATCCACCGACGTTGATGAATTCGGGGTGGTAATAGTATCTCTACGGCATTTATCATACAATCATCCGTATCGATATTATTGCTTCATATTAATATATTAATTAATTATCGTACGAAACTAGCGGTTTCATAATGTTTTGTGGATATAACAATTCGTTATTTGGCACCACAGCAGATTATGAATTAATCGAAATCGTACTATAGAGCGGGGATGCATCCGACGGCTCGAATCCGAGTCATCCATCGTAATACACCAGCCGTCTACAACCGAATACGGTAATTAACTAATATAAGGAATCTAATATGCATATGCACTCTTTCCACATCGTATGTTTCCAGAGTTTAGATAATCAATCTATGCGTAACAACAAGTAAACTTCAAGTCCTAAAACTTTTGACAACATAACACTTTCAATATTCTTTTTTAAAATCAATTTTCAACAAAATCTATTCGCGAAACATGTATCTTGAATAGAAGTTTTTATTTTTTGTTTATATATGGCGACAATGTGTCTTTTATAATTTTTATTTTAAATTTTTCATAATGTTTTACTATTGAAGTCTACTACAAAAAAGCGTTGGGTTCCCTCCCA
>Ga0129353_1044079_pt1 | contig 11973 bp, 8 predicted proteins | sample CPBNA2_4_FD_105431 | JGI IMG/M metagenome (GOLD analysis project Ga0129353, IMG submission 105431) | Freshwater to marine salinity gradient microbial communities from Chesapeake Bay, USA - CPBay_Sum_27_0.2_RNA2 (Metagenome Metatranscriptome) | ecosystem: Environmental > Aquatic > Marine > Coastal...
AGCAGGCCCAAAATTAAGGGGTATTGGCGGAGGGTCATTTGTTTCTATAGTGCCATGCACATTTTCAAAACGTTGGATGTTATCTTCCAGTGCTTTTTTAAAACGTTTAGCATGTTCTGGTGTCAAAATCACACGTGACTTTACACGTGCCTTGGGCGCACCTGGCATGACTGTAATAAAATCTACGATAAACTCAGAAGCAGAGTGATTAATGATTGCCAAATTAGAATAGACCCCATCTGCCACCTCTTCATCGATGGCAATGTCTAACTGTTTTGGCTTTGGGGCTTTTTTATCACTCATGTTTAGAAACTTATTTCCTCTTCTTTGTCAATCAAAAGACTTTTATATTCCTCTTTTGAACCTACAATAATATCGTTATAAGTTCTCAGTCCTGTACCAGCAGGGATCTTATGCCCCACAATGACATTCTCTTTCAAACCTTCTAAGAAATCTACTTTTCCGTTTACCGCTGCTTCGTTCAATACCTTGGTAGTTTCCTGGAAGGAAGCTGCAGAGATAAAGGACTTGGTTTGTAGCGATGCACGGGTAATCCCCTGCAATTCTGGCTTGGCTGTTGCTGCAGCAGCATCTCGGGCTACTACCAAATTCTTGTCTTCGCGTTTTAGCAATGAATTTTCATCACGCAACTGACGTGAAGAAACAATCTGTCCTTGCTTTAGGTTTTCAGAATCTCCAACTTCTTCTACAATTTTCATTCCAAATAAAGTGTCATTTTCTTTGATAAAGTCGTAACGGAAAACCAACTGATTTTCTAAGAAAATAGAATCTCCTGGATCTAGTATACGAACCTTACGCATCATTTGGCGCACAACGACTTCAAAATGTTTGTCATTGATTTTCACTCCTTGAAGTCTATAAACTTCTTGGATTTCATTCACGAGGTATTGCTGCACAGCAGAAGGCCCTTTGATGTTCAAAATATCCGCTGGAGTTGTCGATCCGTCAGATAATGGCATTCCCGCTTTAACAAAATCGTTTTCTTGAACCAAAATCTGATTGGAAAGTTTGACCAAATATTTTTTGATGTATCCAAACTTAGATTCTACAATGATCTCACGATTTCCTCTTTTGATTTTACCAAAAGAAACCACCCCGTCAATTTCAGAGACTACAGCAGGATTGGATGGATTTCGTGCTTCGAATAATTCCGTTACACGAGGCAAACCTCCTGTAATATCTCCAGATTTTGCAGATTTACGCGGAATTTTCACTAGAATTTTTCCTTCTTCAATCTGGTCTCCCTCATTGACAATCAAGTGAGCTCCCACAGGTAAATTGTAGGATCGCAATACATTTCCTTTCTTGTCCGCAATGGATAAGGTGGGAATGATTTTTTTGTTTCTAGATTCAGAAATTACTTTTTCTTGGAAACCAGTTTGTTCATCAATTTCTACTTGATAGGTTACTCCTTGTTCGATGTTTTCAAATACAATTTTCCCTGTAAACTCAGAAACAATTACACCGTTGAATGGATCCCACTGGCACACAATAGTTCCTTTTTTAACTTTCGCTCCATTCTTAATTTGAAGTGATGAACCATAAGGAATGTTGTTGGTACTGAGTACGCTTTTGGTTTTAGCGTCTAAAATTTTAATTTCCGTAGTTCTCGAAATGACAATTTCAGCATCTTTACCATCGGCATCTTTACCATTAACAGTCTTTAGATCTTCAATTTCAGCAACTCCATCAAACTTGGTGACGAGCTTGTTCTCCTCAGAGATATTCCCTGCAACTCCTCCTACGTGGAAGGTTCTTAAAGTCAACTGAGTACCTGGCTCTCCAATAGATTGAGCTGCAATTACCCCTACAGCTTCACCACGTTGAACAATTTTACCAGTAGCAAGGTTTCTACCATAACATTTTGCACATATCCCGTATTGGGCAGCACAAGTCAAGGGAGAACGGACTTCGGCAGACTCTATAGGTGTATCTTTTATTCGGGCAATATGTGCTTCTTTGACTTCTTCTCCAGAAGCAATGATAACCTCATTGGTACGAGGATCTACAATATCGTGTAGGGTAACGCGTCCTAAAATACGTTCACCAAGTGTCTCTACAACCTCCTCGTTTTTCTTGAGAGGTTTGACTTCTACTCCTCGTAACGTTTCGCAATCTTCAATATTGACAATGACGTCTTGAGATACATCGTGAAGACGACGGGTTAGATAACCCGCATCTGCTGTTTTTAATGCGGTATCAGCAAGCCCTTTTCGTGCTCCGTGGGTAGAGATAAAGTATTCCAAAATCGAAAGTCCTTCTTTAAAGTTTGAAAGAATCGGATTTTCGATAATTTCTCCTCCACCTACGTTAGATTTTTTGGGTTTTGCCATCAAGCCCCGCATACCGGTCAACTGACGTATTTGTTCTTTAGATCCCCGAGCTCCAGAATCCAACATCATAAATACAGAATTAAATCCTTGTTGGTCTTCACTAATACGTTTCATTGCCAATTCGGTCAATTTTGCATTGGTAGAAGTCCAAATGTCAATCACCTGATTATATCGCTCATTGTTGGTAATCAGACCCATGTTATAGTTTCCGATAACGCTATCGACTTGACCATTGGCCTCGTCAATCATGGTGAGTTTTTCTGGTGGAATAATAATATCTCCTAAGCTAAAGGAGAGACCGCCTTTAAAGGCAAATCCATATCCCATGTCTTTGATTTTATCCAAAAAGGCTGCAGTTTCAGGAACGCTAGTCACTTTGAGAACATCTCCAATGATTTCGCGTAAGTTTTTCTTGGTCAAGACCACATTAAAGAAACCTGCTGCTTCTGGAACAACTTCGTTGAACAAGACACGTCCTACCGTTGTATCAATAATTTGATTTTCCAGAACTCCTGCATCGTTAAGTACCTTTGTTCTGATTTTGATCATCGCATTGAGATTCACACGCTTTTCATTGTATGCTATATGTACTTCTTCTACTGAATAGAAGGTCAAGCCTTCGCCTTTTACTTTTTCTTTCGGCGTTGACTTTCGAGCTTTGGTCATATAGTACAATCCCAATACCATGTCTTGTGAGGGTACGGTGATGGGTGATCCATTTGCTGGGTTTAGTATATTGTGGGATGCCAACATTAAAAGCTGTGCTTCCAGGATGGCCTCAGGTCCTAAAGGTAAATGAACCGCCATCTGGTCTCCGTCAAAGTCTGCATTAAAGGCAGTACAAACCAGAGGATGTAGTTGGATGGCTTTTCCTTCAATAAGTTTAGGCTGGAATGCTTGGATACCCAAACGGTGTAGTGTGGGTGCACGGTTCAAGAGTACCGGATGACCTTTCAATACATTTTCCAAAATATCCCAAACTACGTGTTCTTTTCGATCGATTATCTTTTTCGCAGATTTGACCGTTTTCACAATTCCTCTTTCAATAATCTTGCGGATAATGAAGGGTTTGTACAATTCGGCTGCCATATCTTTAGGCAATCCACATTCAAATAGTTTTAACTCAGGTCCCACAACAATTACTGAACGGGCAGAGTAATCTACTCGTTTACCCAATAGGTTTTGTCGGAAACGTCCTTGCTTTCCTTTAAGTGAATCCGAAAGTGATTTTAAAGGACGGTTGGAGTCTGTTTTTACTGCTGAAGCTTTACGTGTATTATCAAATAAGGAATCTACAGATTCTTGTAACATTCGCTTTTCGTTTCGCAAGATCACCTCAGGAGCTTTGATCTCTACCAAACGCTTCAAACGGTTGTTTCGAATAATCACACGACGATAAAGGTCGTTCAAATCTGAAGTGGCAAAACGTCCTCCATCTAGTGGAACTAAAGGTCGTAATTCAGGTGGAATTACTGGAATCACTTTCATGATCATCCACTCAGGAAGGTTTTCTCCACGTTCATTGGCATCGCGAAACGCCTCAACAACTTGTAGTCGCTTTAAGGCTTCTGTTTTACGTTGTTTTGATGTTTCGTTGTTTGCCTTATGACGCAATTCAAAAGAAAGGGATTCCAAATCGATGCGAGAAAGCAATTCAATTAAACATTCTGCACCCATTTTAGCAATAAACTTTTCCGGGTCTGAGTCTTCCAAATACTGGTTTTCTAGCGGGATTTGCTCCATGACGTTCAGGTATTCTTCCTCCGTCAAGAAGTCCATCGATTGCAAAGGTTCACCTTCTTCATTTTTGCCAATTCCAGGTTGGATGACTACATAGCGCTCATAATAGATAATCATATCGAGCTTCTTGGAAGGAAGTCCAAGTAAATATCCAATCTTGTTAGGAAGTGAACGAAAATACCAAATATGTGCTACAGGTACCACCAAGTTGATGTGCCCCACACGGTCTCTTCGGACTTTCTTTTCAGTAACTTCTACCCCACAACGGTCACAAACGATTCCTTTATAACGGATTCTTTTATATTTTCCACAGGCGCATTCAAAATCTTTGACTGGGCCAAAGATGCGCTCACAGAAAAGTCCGTCACGTTCTGGTTTGTGTGTCCGATAATTGATCGTCTCAGGCTTTAATACTTCTCCACGAGAGTTTCCTAGGATGATCTCAGGCGAGGCTAAACCAATAGAGATTTTATTGAATTTTTTTTGCGTAATGATTTCGTTATTTCTAGCCATAGCTAAATTTCGTCTTTTTAAAAATTATTCTTCCAATCGAATGTCAAGTCCTAGTCCCTTCAGCTCGTGCATCAATACGTTGAAGGATTCGGGCAATCCAGGTTCTGGCAATGTATCGCCTTTCACAATGGCTTCATAGGTTTTTGCTCTACCTACCACATCATCGGATTTTACGGTCAAAATTTCTTGAAGGGTGCTGGATGCTCCATAGGCTTCGAGTGCCCATACTTCCATTTCTCCAAAACGCTGACCTCCAAATTGTGCTTTACCTCCTAGAGGTTGTTGCGTAATCAATGAATACGGTCCAATAGAACGCGAGTGCATTTTGTCATCGACCATATGTCCTAATTTTAACATATAAATCACCCCTACTGTAGCAGGCTGGTCAAAGCGCTCTCCTGTCCCTCCATCATACAAATATGTATGTCCATATAAAGGTACATTGGCTTTTTCTGTCAAGGCATTGATCTGATCTATAGAGGCTCCATCAAATATAGGAGTAGCATATTTCTCTCCTAAGTTTTGACCTGCCCATCCTAAAACGGTTTCATAAATCTGACCAATATTCATTCGAGAAGGTACACCTAATGGATTCAATACGATATCTACCGGCGTTCCGTCTTCGAGGAATGGCATTTCTTCCTCACGGACAATTCGAGCTACAATCCCTTTGTTTCCATGACGTCCTGCCATTTTATCTCCTACTTTAAGCTTGCGCTTTTTCGCTATGTATACCTTTGCTAATTTTTTGATTCCTGCAGGAAGTTCATCTCCCACACTGATCGTAAATTTCTCGCGACGAAGGGCTCCTTGCAGATCATTTTCTTTGATTTTGTAGTTGTGAATCAAATCTGCGATCAATTCGTTGGTTTCCTTTGAAGTCGTCCAAGTACTTTTCGCTAAATGGGTATAGTCCTCCACTGCGGAAAGTAACTTTAAGGTGTATTTCTTGCCTTTTGGAAGAATTTCTTCACCTAGGTCGTTGGTGATTCCTTGACAGGTTTTACCATTGACTATTGAAAACAGTTTATCAATCAAAACAGTTTTCAATTCTTCAAATTTTACGTCAAACACATCTTCTAGTGCCTCCAATTCTTGCTTGTCTTGGTTGCGTTTGCGTTTGTCTTTTACCGAACGGGTAAAGAGTTTTTTGTCAATTACTACTCCACGTAAAGAGGGTGGTGCTTTCAACGAAGCATCTTTTACATCTCCTGCTTTATCCCCAAAAATAGCGCGTAATAATTTTTCTTCTGGAGTAGGGTCAGATTCTCCCTTAGGAGTAATTTTCCCTATTAAAATATCTCCAGGATTGACTTCAGCTCCAATGCGGATCATTCCATTTTCATCCAAGTCTTTCGTAGCTTCTTCACTGACATTCGGGATGTCGTTGGTCAACTCTTCCGTTCCCAATTTTGTATCGCGAACATCCAAAGAATATTCATCAATGTGAATGGAGGTAAAAATGTCTTGTCGAACTACTTTTTCAGAAATCACGATTGCATCTTCAAAGTTGTACCCTTTCCAAGGCATGAAGGCTACTTTCATATTTCTTCCCAAAGCCAATTCTCCAGCTTCGGTAGCATACCCCTGACACAAGACCTGACCTTTTGAAACACGATCACCCTTTTTTACTATCGGCTTTAGATTGATACAAGTACCTTGGTTGGTTTTTCTAAATTTAACTAGATTATAAGATTTTAAATTTCCATCAAAACTAACCAGACCTTGTTCTTCTGTAAAGTCATAACGGATAGATATTTTTTCTGCATCGACATACTCAACTACACCGTCACTTTCCGCATTGATCAAAACACGAGAATCCGAAGCAACTTGCTTTTCCAATCCTGTTCCCACAATAGGAGACTCAGGACGTAAAAGAGGTACTGCCTGACGCATCATGTTAGATCCCATCAGCGCACGGTTGGCATCATCATGTTCCAAAAAGGGAATTAAAGATGCTGAAATCGAAGCGATCTGATTGGGCGCTACGTCGGTATAGTTAATCTGTTCGGGAGACACCACAGGGAAATCGGCTTGATCTCGGGCAATGATTTTATCATCGAGTATCTGTCCAGATTTATCAAAGTTGATATTGGCTTGAGCAATCAACTGATCCTCTTCTTCCTCAGCACTGAGGTAATGAGTTTCTTTCAAGTTGATCTTTCCGTTTTCAACTTTACGGTAAGGTGTCTCAATAAAGCCAAGATTGTTCACTTTTGCATATACTCCGAGGGAGGATATCAATCCAATATTCGGTCCTTCAGGAGTTTCAATAGGACAAAGGCGACCATAGTGGGTGTAGTGTACATCCCGCACCTCAAATCCAGCACGTTCTCGAGAAAGTCCTCCAGGTCCTAAGGCAGACAAACGACGTTTGTGGGTAATTTCTGCCAATGGATTGGTTTGATCCATAAACTGCGACAACTGGTTGGTTCCAAAGAAACTGTTGATTACTGAGGATAATGTTTTCGCGTTAATTAGATCAATGGGAGTAAATACCTCGTTATCCCGCACATTCATACGCTCTCGGATGGTTCTTGCCATACGGGCAAGACCTACTCCAAACTGAGAAGACAACTGCTCTCCTACTGTTCGTACACGTCGGTTGGAAAGGTGGTCGATATCATCAATCTCTGCTTTAGAGTTGATCAATTCAATCAAATATTTTACAATGGTAATGATATCTAATTTGGTTAAAACTTGTTTGTCCATTTCAACATCTAAACCGAGTTTTTTATTCATTCGATAACGTCCTACTTCACCTAGGTTATACCTTTGGTCAGAGAAAAACAGCTTATCGATGATTCCACGAGCAGTATCTTCGTCTGGTGGTTCTGCATTACGCAACTGGCGATAAATATGCTCTACCGCTTCTTTTTCGGAATTGGTTGGATCTTTTTGCAGAGTATTGTAAATGATGGCATAGTCTGACATATGCGCATCGACTTTGTGTAAAAGAATGTTTTTTACACTTGCCTCCATAATCTCATCGATGTGTTCCTTTTCGAGGATAGTATCCCGATCGATGATAATTTCGTTACGCTCAATAGAAATAACTTCTCCTGTATCTTCATCGACAAAGTCTTCATGCCAAGTCTTTAATACACGTGCTGCCAATTTTCTTCCTAAAACTCGTTTTAGTCCTGCTTTGGTTACTTTAATTTCTTCTGCAAGATCAAAAATTTCAAGGATGTCACGATCATGTTCGAAACCAATCGCTCGGAACAAAGTCGTTACAGGTAATTTTTTCTTACGGTCAATGTAGGCGTACATAACGCTATTGATATCCGTAGCAAATTCAATCCAAGAACCCTTAAATGGAATCACTCGGGCTGAGTATAATTTTGTACCGTTGGCGTGAAAGGATTGTCCAAAGAAAACTCCAGGTGAACGGTGTAATTGAGAAACAACAATACGTTCTGCACCATTGATAACAAAAGTACCGCTAGGTGTCATATAGGGGATAGTCCCTAAAAAGACATCTTGGACAATTGTTTCAAAATCTTCGTGCTCTAGATCGTTACAATACAGTTTTAAACGTGCCTTAAGCGGAACGGAATAAGTCAGTCCTCTTTCGATACATTCTTGAATTGAATAGCGTGGAGGATCCACGAAATAGTCTAAAAATTCGAGAGCAAATTGATTTCTGGTATCTGAAATGGGGAAATTTTCTTTAAACGTATTGAAGAGACCTTCTACATTACGTTCGTCAGATTTTGTTTCTAGCTGAAAAAAATCTTGAAAAGATTTAATTTGAATATCCAGAAAATCAGGATAATTGGGAGTGTGTTTTGCTCCTGCGAAGTTGGTTCTTTGGCTCTGTTTACTAGGCATCTAACTGTGTTTTTAAGGGTCATCATACAAAAGGGGCGGACATTAAAAAGGGATAGGCCTTTGGAAAAAATCCAAAAGCCTAGACCTCTATTGGTATGGATTGAGACTACTTAAGCTCAACCTCGGCACCTGCTTCTTCTAGAGATTTTTGAAGCGCTTCAGCTTCATCTTTAGCAACTCCTTCTTTCAATGGAGCGGGTGCACCGTCAACTAATTCTTTAGCTTCTTTAAGCCCAAGACCAGTCAATTCCTTTACTAATTTTACTACTGCGAGTTTAGAACCTCCCGCGGCTTTAAGGATCACGTCAAATTCTGACTTTTCCTCTGCTGCATCTCCAGTGGCTCCGCCACCAGCAGGTCCAGCAACCGCAACTGCAGCAGCTGCAGGTTCGATTCCGTACTCATCTTTTAAAATATCTGCCAACTCATTGACTTCTTTTACCGTCAAGTTGACTAGTTGTTCTGCGAATTCTTTTAAATCTGCCATGTTACTAATTTTTCTGTTAAAACTTTATTGTGTTAATTCGAGTGCGTACTTTTTTGGGTCAGGGTTTAACGTTCTGAAAGTGTTTTTAAAATTCCAGAGAGTTTCCCACCTCCTGACTGAAGTGCAGAAACCACGTTTTTGGTTGGCGATTGTAACAATGTTAAAATATCTCCAATCAACTCATCTTTAGATTTGATCGCAACTAAGGCGTCTAGTTGGTCATCCCCAATGTAAACGGCTTCTTCAATAAAAGCACCTTTTAAAATGGGTTTGTCCGACTTTTTTCTAAAGTCCTTGATCACCTTTGCAGGTGCATTTCCCGATTCGGAAAACATCAACGAGGTATTCCCTTTCAGGATCCCTGTCAACTCTCCAAAGTCATGAACGGAAGCTTCCATAGCTTTGGCGAGTAATGTATTTTTAACCACTTGCAGTTTTATATTCTGCTTGAAACAAGCCCTTCTCAGGTTGCTTGTTTGTTTTGCATCCAACCCTGCAATATCCGCTAAATAAAGGTTTTTAACTCCTCCTAATGCTTCTTTAAGGCTTTCAATTGCTTCGTTTTTTTCTTGTCTTGTCATTGCTTGCGTATTGTGCGTTAGGCTAGTTTGGTGTCTATGGAAATCCCAGGACTCATCGTACTAGACATATAAACGCTTTTGACATAAATTCCTTTTGAGGTTGAAGGCTTTAACTTTAAAATGGTTTTCAACAGCTCATCTGCATTTTCAAAAATCTTTTCCGCAGAAAAAGATGCTTTTCCAATGGAAGCATGAACAATTCCTGTCTTATCCACTTTAAAATCAATTTTACCTCCTTTGACGTCGGCTACAGCCTTTTTGATATCCATGGTGACAGTTCCCGTTTTGGGGTTGGGCATTAAGCCACGAGGACCTAATACACGACCTAAAGGGCCTAATTTTCCCATCACACTGGGCATAGTGACAATTACGTCAACGTCGGTCCATCCTCCTTTGATCTTCTGAAGGTAGTCATCAAGACCTATAAAATCTGCACCTGCCTCTTTGGCATCTGCTTCTTTATCTGGAGTTACCAAGGCGAGAACGCGAACGTCCTTTCCTGTACCGTGAGGTAGGGTAACTACACCACGAACCATTTGATTGGCTTTTTTGGGATCAACACCCAGTCGAACTGCCAAGTCAACGCTCGCATCAAATTTTGTATTGGTAATTTCTTTTACCAAAGCAGAAGCTTCTTGGAGTGAATAGATTTTTTTAAGATCTACTTTTGCTCGCGCTTCTTTTTGTTTTTTACTTAATCTAGCCATTGCTTACTATTAAAGATTAAAAGGGAGCTTCTCCTGAGATTTTGAATCCCATCGAACGTGCCGTACCCGCTACCATTTTCATAGCAGACTCTACGGTAAAGGCATTGAGGTCAGGCATTTTATCTTCTGCGATAACTTTTACCTGATCCCAAGTGACCGTAGCCACTTTTTTTCGATTGGGTTCTCCAGAACCTTTTTTAGCTTTGGCTGCTTCCATCAGTTGAACGGCCGCTGGCGGAGTCTTGATGACAAACTCAAAGGACTTGTCAACATATACAGTAATCGCTACTGGTAAAACTTTACCAGGTTTATCTTGGGTTCGTGCATTAAACTGCTTACAAAACTCCATGATATTGACTCCTGCAGATCCGAGCGCGGGTCCAACCGGTGGCGATGGATTCGCAGCACCTCCCCGAACTTGTAGTTTTAATACTTTACTTACTTCTTTTGCCATTGTCTAATTTAATTTTAAGGGGGTGTAGAAGTTGGAAGCGGCTACACCATCTTAATTTATGTAACATTTATAGTTTTTCTACTTGCATATAACTCAACTCTAGCGGGGTCTTTCGTCCGAAGATTTTAACCATCACTTCGAGTTTGCGTTTTTCTTCATTTACTTTTTCGATAGTCCCCGTAAATCCGTTAAATGGACCATCAATAACTTTTACATTTTCACCTACGTTGAAAGGAATGGAAATGTGTTCTGTAGTAAGGGCTAATTCATCCACCTTACCAAGCATTCTGTTAACTTCTGCTTCACGCATAGGTATGGGCTCTCCCCCTTTGGTCTCTCCTAAAAATCCAATAACATTGGTAACTGACTTGATGATGTGTGGAAGTTCTCCAGATAAATTTGCTTTGATCATAATATATCCTGGAAAATAAGTGCGCTCTTTACTAATTTTTTTTCCATTGCGAATTTGTACAACCTTTTCTGTAGGAACTAAAATGTCCTCAACAAGGTGGTCGTAACTAAAGCGTGTAATCTCAGACATGATGTAGTCTTTGATTTTTGCCTCTTGACCGCTCACAGCACGAACTACATACCATTTTTTATCGCTTGTCGTTGTAGCCATCCTTATCCGATCAAATTAAAATAAAACTGTATCACTTTGGATAGCAAGGTGTCTGCACCCCATATTGCCAAAGAAAATAGGACAGAAAACACAAGTACAATGACTACCAAACGCTGAAGTTCGGAACGTTCAGTCCAAGAAACGTTATTTTTTAATTCCTCAAATGAATCTTTTATATAATCAATCATTGCTGCCATCTATTATTTTTATCAGCACGGGTTGAGAGGCTCGAACTCCCGACACCTGGTTTTGGAGACCAGTGCTCTACCAACTGAGCTAAACCCGTTTTTATTTGACACAAAAGGCGTCCCGTGTTTACGGGACACCTTCAATGTCATTTTAAAAACATTTTACTTAGTCTAGGATTTCGGTAACCTGTCCAGCCCCTACAGTTCTACCCCCTTCACGGATCGCAAAACGTAGTCCAATGCTTAAAGCGATTGGGCTAATTAAGTCAACATTGATCGTTAAGTTATCACCAGGCATTACCATTTCAACTCCGTCAGGTAAAGCAATATTTCCTGTAACGTCAGTAGTACGAACGTAAAACTGTGGACGGTAGTTGTTATGGAATGGTGTGTGACGACCACCTTCTTCTTTTTTCAAGATATATACCTCGGCTTTAAATTTAGCGTGAGGAGTTACAGAACCTGGCTTACAGATTACCATACCTCTTTTGAT